>ENA-ORCZ01000136-ORCZ01000136.1-marine-metagenome-genome-assembly--contig:-NODE-136-length-70879-cov-4.044222_pt1 | contig 70879 bp, 70 predicted proteins | sample MGYA00237785_ERZ508519 | MGnify/ENA primary metagenome ERZ508519 (study PRJEB26189, sample SAMN06268790) | marine metagenome | isolation source: Bioluminescent Bay, La Paraguera, Puerto Rico | place...
TTCTCAACAGGTGCAGTCACGACATGAGCGCGCATGAAACGTCCGGCGACGCGCCGTTCTGGAAAACCCGAACGCTCGACGAAATGAGTCCCGCGGAGTGGGAATCGCTGTGCGACGGCTGCGCACGCTGCTGCCTGAACAAGCTGGAGGACTGGGACACGGGAGAAATCGTCTGGACGGATGTCGCCTGCACCCTGCTGGACGGCGACACCTGCCGTTGCAAGGACTACGAGAACCGCGCGGCCACCGTGCCGGATTGCATCCAGCTGACGCCGGCCGAAGTCAGGACGCTTTCCTGGCTTCCGCCGACCTGCGCCTACAGGCTGGTGCAAGAGGGGAAAGATCTCTACTGGTGGCATCCTCTTGTTTCGGGAGATCCGGAAACCGTGCACCAGGCTGGCGTTTCGGTGCGTGGACGCACGATTGCCGAGGACGGCATGGCGCTCGAGGACTATGAGGATCACGTTGTTTCCTGGCCGGGGAAAGCGCCGGACTGACCGGCGCTCCGGCTGCCGGGAACCGTTCGACTTCGAAGCCGGCCGATGCCTCGTCAGGCAGGGGCCTTCAGCAAGAACGCTTCCACGTGGCGGCGCAATCGCGCTTCCAGGGCCGCAAGATCCGTGAGCTGGTGGCTTTTCATCAGCATCGCGCCATGGATCATGAAGGCGATCAGTCCATCGACCATTTCCGCTGGTGACCGGTCGAGGCGCAGACGCGGCTGAAGGTCGGCGGATTTCTGCCAGAATGCCAGAAATCCTCCGAGATCCTTGTCGAGTGTGTCCAGCGTCGCAACGAACTCTTCCGCACAGTTTGGTTTCGTCACGCCGATATTGTCCAGAAACAGGCGCAGGATCGTCGGGCTGTCCGTGATCACCGAAATCAACGACATCATCCGCCGCATGAGAAGCGTCACCGGGTCGGCGTCGTGATCCAACCTGTCCGCCTCGAGTGATGCATTCGCCTGCAGGGCATTCAGCCTGTCCAGAAGAACATAGGAGAGCAGGCCGTCCATGTCGCCGAAATGCGAGAAAACGGTGCCTTTCGCCACACCAGCTTCCTGAGCGACCGCCTCCGCGGTGACCAGTTCCAGGCCGTGTTTCTGGCTGAGAACTCGGGCGGCATCCAGGACCCGCGCCCTTGTGGCGATGCTGCGTTGCTGCGGTTTGCGTGTCATGAAACCTTCTGAAAATTGACCGCGGTCAGAAATATCTTGACGCATGTCGCGCACCATGTCAAAAATTGACCACGGTCAAATTTTGACATGCAGCCGACAAAAAGGAGCGGAATGGATGACACGAATACTGGTTCTGGATGGGCACCCCGCCAGAGGATCGTTTTGTGGGGCCCTTGCCGGCGCATATGCGCAGAACGCCGAAGCGAACGGACATGAAGTACGAATCCGACGACTGTCCGAACTCGCATTCGATGCGGATTTCGGCGTTTCATCTTTCAAGGACGCCAAACCGCTGGAGCCGGACCTTGAGGCTCTCTGGGAGGATATCCTGTGGTGCCAGCACCTTGTCGTTGCCCGTCCCTTGTGGTGGGGCGGGTTGCCGGCAAAACTGAAAGGACTTTTCGACCGGCTGTTGCTGCCGGGAATGTCCTTTCAATACGTCAAGGGTAAGCCGCTGCCGGAGAAGCTGCTCGAAGGGCGCACGTCCGAAGTTCTGGTGACCTCCGATACGCCCGGCTGGTACTTCCGCTGGATCTACGGGGCCGGAGCAAGAAGACAGACGGAAAAGCAGATCCTCGATTTCTGCGGCCTGAAGCCCAAGGGATATCGCATGTTTTCACCGATCCGGGGATCGAGTGACGCGGCACGGGCAAGGATGCTTGAGCGGGCCGGCAGGCTCGGTGAGAAGGCGGCATAGCTTAGCGCTCCTGGTACAGCTTTGCCGGACTTCCAGGTCAGTTTCCGGGACTTGCTTTTCCGGCTTCCGACTTGGCCAGAGCCTCGGCCTCGACCTTGCGGCGCGTCTGCTCGTTGAAAAACACGATGTAGTACTGGTAGATGTTGCCGACATAGTCGACAGGCTGGCGGCCGATTTCCGAAGCGACGATCCATTCAACGTTCCCGAACCACTTGTTTGGGTCGTAGCCGTGTTGCTTCGCCTTTTCGCGAAGCCTGTCGAAGCGGCTCGGACCGGCATTATAGGCGGCAAGGGCGAAGAAGGTCTGGTTGGCGTCCATGTCCTTCAGATCTTCGAAATACTGGTTCGCCAAATAGCGAAGGTATTTTACTCCTGCCTGAACGTTCTTGTCCGCGTCTGCGTCGATGCCGGTGATGTTGATCGGGTCGCCCGAAGCCGTCGCCGGCTTGATCTGCATGAGGCCGACCGCACCGGCCCCGCTGCGGGCCTTCTGGTCGAAGCGGGATTCCTGAAAGCTCTGGGCGGCAATGAGCAGCCAGTCGATTTCGTATTCGGTGCCGTATTTCTCGAAAATCGCTTGCAGTTCTGCTAGTTGTGCGCGGTACTCGGCGCTGCGCATGTCCTTCAGATATTCGGCCTCCTTGAGATAGCGTTTCAGCAGAATGTTGCCGAGAAGCGTGCCTTTTTTGACGGTTGCTGCAAAGCCGTCGATCTCCTTCAAGAGTTCCGGAGCGTCCTTGCGCACGGCGATCGCAATTTCACCGTCCGTGCGTACCGCGGCATCCGGATGCACTTTCAACCCGCCCAGTACTTCCAGCCAGAGGTCTGCCTTGTGCCGGTCGACGATCACCATGGGTATTGCGCCGGCTGCGACCAATTCCAGCAGGTCCTCGTCCTCCAGAATCTCGTCGGCCTCCACGATATCGGCCTGCGCCTTGCCGGCCTTTTCCAGCGATGCGTTGAGGCTCTGCAGGCTCTGATAATAGGAGGAGGATGCGCGCACATGAACGCTCAAGCCCGAAAGGGCTTCGGGGGCGGGTATATCCTCAACCGTATCTACCGTTACCGGTACTTCGTGAACGTCTTTCAGGAGTGGTGCGGAGAATGCGACCAGTTCTTCGCGTTCCTTCGTGATTGTCAGATTGCCGATCGCAAGATCGCCCTTGCCCGCCGCAAGGTCGGTGAACAGTCTGTCGCGCGATGTCGGGATGAGTACGATCTTGGCGTTCCTGGCCTTTTTGCCATGGACCTTGTCCAGGTACTTGTCGAACTCTCCCATCAGATCCACGGAGCTGCCGCGCTGGACCCCCTGGTCGATGAAATAGCCGGTCTTGGAAAAAGGGATTAGCACCCGGATATAGCCGCGCTTGAGCATTTCCTCGAAATCGCCGTGGAAAGGATCACGCAGCTTTTCTTCAAGTGTTTCTGCCAAATCCGTTCCCAAGGCATGTGCCCCGGGAGGGGTGGCAGCAAGGCCTGTCAGAAACAGGACCAGGGCAAAAGCGGCTTTCACCCCGGCAAGCGGGACGGACTTCAACAACTGCATCGGAACCCCCACGGAAGATCGTGTCCGCAGAGTAAATGCTGCAACTCGGTGCCGATCAAGCGGGAAATGCAAGCGCTGCAGTGAAAATCATTTCCGGAAGGTAAGGTCCACCGTGCCCACCGGGAAACCCGCTTTCATGACCCTTGCGGTGTTGCGTACCGTGCGAGGGTCCACCTGCTTCAATACATCGTCGAAACGGAGCAGCAACAGCCCGTTATCGGTCTCCAGGCGCGCGATATAGGAAAACTGCAATGACCCGTCCGGAGCGGTGCGTACATTCGCCGGGCCCAGGACATCTGCCCGCTGGCCTATATAGCGATCTTCAGCCACTTTCTGGAAGAACCATGTCTTGGTGTCCCGTTCCCCGTCCTCGTAAACGAAGTCTTCCCGCAGGCGCAACGTGAAGGTCTTGGCATTCCAGGTTCCCGTCAACGTGACGGTGAACGGTCGATAGACCCCGGCGATCGCGCTTTCGAAAACGCCTTTGCCGACCGTCTTTCCCCTGAAAAACTCCTCCAGTACCAGCGGTTTGGCAGTCGCCGGCACCGCCAAAAGCAGCATTAACGCGGCAAGCAGAATTTTGCGACTTAACGGCATTTCCACCCAGGCCTCCTCGTGCGAACGGGAATGCTCTGGTTACGTGGATTGCCGCGCGCCGGATCAGTCCTGTTGGCTGCCGAAGCGCTGGCGCCAGGTGGGAACGGGGTCGCCGGCGGCGGGGCTTGCGTGATAGATGCCGCGGGCAATGGCCCGCGCCAGGCAGGCTGCGGCGGCGGCGCCGAGCTGGACCATGTCCTCCAGCCCGTTTTCCATCCGGCGGCGGCCGGTTGAAAGCGCAAAGACGAGATCGCCGTCCAGCGGCGTATGCGCGGGCCAAAGTGCCCGGGCAAGCCCGTCATGCGCCATGACCGCAAGGCGCTTGGCTTCGCCCTTGGTGAGGATCGCATCCGTGGCGACGGCGGCAATCGTCGTGTTGGCGCCCGCCTTCAGGCCGTCAAGCTTGGTGCGCACGGTGACGCTGTCGCGGGGCAGGGGAGAGGCCATGCCGTGGCCGCCGAATTCCTCGCCGACCTCGAAGGGAGCGGCCCAGAAGTGGGCGCTGTCGCCGACAGTCGCGCGTCCGAGCGCGTTCACCGCGACGATCGCCCCGACCGTGACACCGTTCTCAAGTACCTGGGAGGCGGAACCCAGGCCGCCCTTCAGATTGGCGGTGGTCGCTCCAGTGCCGGCTCCGACAGAGCCGAGCGGAAAATCGTGACCGATGGCATCGAGCGCGGAGCGGCCGAGGTCGCGATAGGGCGCCGCCTGGCCCCAGCTCTTGTCGCCGCCGTTCAAAAGGTCGAACAGGATCGCCGTCGGCACGATGGGAACGCGCACCGGACCGACCTGAAAGCCGTAGCCGAGTTCGGCAAGGCGTCCCTGCACCCCGGCCCCGGCGTCGAGGCCAAAGGCGGACCCGCCTGCGAGCACGATGGCGTCGATCTTTTCAACGGTCTGTTCCGGTTCCAGAAGGGCAATCTCGCGCGTTCCGGGCGCACCGCCGTGAATGGCGACGGAGGCGACGGCCGGATCGTCCGGTACCAGCACCGTCGCGCCGGATTTCAGCTCCAGGTCGGATGCATTGCCGACTTTCAATCCCGGAACGTCGGTGATCAGATTGCGCAAGGCGGACATGAAGCATCGGTCCTGAAGTGGGGGCGTCGAAGAGCGAGTTTGATCGGCTGCGGCTCAGGTGTCGAGACTTTTGTAGCCGCGGCGGACGTAAAGCAGCGACTTGCCGGGATCGGTCATGCGCAGGTCGGCCACAGTGCCGACGATGATGGAATGTGTACCCATCTCGGTCACGGAAAAGACTTCGCAATCGACGCTCAGTCGGGCGCTGTCGAGCGCGGGACAGCCGGTGGCAAGGGCAGTCCATTCTCCCTTGGCGAACCGGTCCGGCATATCCAGCTTGTCGCGGCCGGCAAAAGTGTCGGAGATCTCCTGATGATCGTCACCGAGCGTGTTGAGACAGAAACGTCCGTTCTTGAGGACCGCAGCGTGAATGCGCGTCTGTCGATTGAGACAGATAAGGATGCTGGCCGGGTCATCGCTCACGGAACAGGCTGCAGAAACGGTTGCCCCCATGCGCCCGCCTGGTCCGTCGGTGGTGACGACATGCACGGCGGCGGCAATGCGGCTCATTGCTTCGCGAAAGCTCGTCGTTTCCAGCGGCAGACGGTCCTGGGCTTTCGGGTCTGAGGAGATTGGGGACATACGTCTCTTCCTGGGAGGCCTCGGGAATCGGGTGCCGAAGTGATCGAGCCCGGAGTTTAGGCGTCCTTTCCGGCAATGCCTAGGGTGAGGCGGACGCAAACGTGTCGTCTCCGTCACCGCGGGGATATGGTGGCCGCGAGCATCGTCTTCCAGCAATTTGCTCCATCCCGATTGAGCAATCCCGGCTGCCGCGCTAGGGATAGGCAAGCTTTATTCTGAAACCGGGGAGACGGATGACTGCTCACAAACCTGGCGCGGGACTGGCACTTCTGGTGGCCCTCATGGCCGCAACGCAGGCGCAGGCCGAGGTGCGGATAGCTGTCGCCGGACCGATGAAGGGCGAGTTCGCAGCGTTCGGCGAACAGATGCTGGCCGGCGCCGAACAGGCGGTTGCCGATCTCAACGCCGCCGGTGGCGTCAACGGCGAGAACCTGGTTCTGGAGGTGGCGAACGATGCCTGCGCAACCGAACAGGCGGTCGCGGTCGCCAACCAGCTTGTCGGCGCGGGTGTCGTCTTTGTTGCCGGCCATCTTTGCTTCAACGCCTCCATCCCCGCGAGCGCAGTCTACGACGAAGCCGGCATCGTCCAGATATCGCCGGGAACCACCTTGCCGAAATTCACGGAAGAGCGGTCGGGCGAGGGCACCTTTCGCTTTGCTCCGCGCGATGATCGGCAGGCGGATGTCCTTGGCCGTTATCTTGCCGGCGAATTTGCCGGGAGGCGCATTGCCCTCCTTCATGACAAGACCGCCTACGGCAAGGGCCTGGCGGACGCGGTCAAGGCGGTGATGAACGCTCTCGGCACCAGCGAAAGCATGGCGCTCGGTTTCGACACCGGCAATGACGATTTCCGCAGTCTGGTCTCGCAATTGCGTCTGGAGAATATCGATGCGGTCTTTCTCGGCGGCTATCATCCGGAAGCGGGACTGATCAAGCTGGAGATGGACCGTCAGGGCCTGGATGCGGTTCTGATTGGCGGCGACGCGCTCATGACGGAGGATTACTGGACGGTGACGGGAGATGCCGGGGAAGGCACCCTCCTGACCTATCCCGAAATCCCGCGCGACATGCCGGAGGCCGCCGGGCTTGTGGCGAGGATGGAAGAGGCCGGCATGCCTGTGGAACGCTACGCGCTCACGACTTATGCGGCTGTCCAGGCCTGGGCCGAGGCTGCCGAAGTGGCCGAAAGCTTTGCGTTCGGCGAGGTGTCGGCAGCCTTGGAGACCGGAACCTTCGAGACGGTGATGGGCCAGGTTGCATTTGACGACAAGGGCGACAGCAACGTGCCCGACTACATCCTTTATGAGTGGAAAGACGGTGCGCCCCAACCGAAAGAGGTACTGAACTGAAAAAGCACGCCGCCGCGTAGGCGAGCGTGCTTTTTTGAAGCGTGGTATTTCGGGTTCAGCCGCGGCGCCCGGTGCCCTTGATCCGCAGATTGACCTTGTCGGCGTAGATCGGCATGCCGGCCTGCATGCCATAGAGAGAGCGCAGGAAGCCGCCGGACACTTCAAAGCCGACACGGCCATTGGTCTTCATGTCGGTAATCGTGACGGAGAGGCTGGTGCGTTTTTTCTGGCCGCGCATGGTCAGAACCCCTTCCACCTTCGCCGTATTGCTGCCGGTAATCTGCACCCGGGTGCTCTGGAAGGTGGCCAGGGGATACTTGTCGACATCGAACATGGCGGAACTCTTCAGGAAGCCGGTGACCCGGTCGTTTCCGGTCTGAACGCTGCGAAGGTCAACGGTCACGGTCACGCGGCTATTTTCCGGCCGGGACTGATCGAGGATCATCTTGCCGGATACGGTCCTGAACGCCCCCGTAACCGGACCACCGCCCAGGACCTTGACGGAAAAGCCGGTGTCGACCTGGGCCGGGGTCAGCGTGTAGGTGCCGGAGAGCGGCCCCGCCGCAGCAGGCAAAGACGTGCCGGCAACAGCCAAAGCGTAGGCGAGGGCGGCGAAAGCCGTCTTGCGGAAGTTTGCAGAAATGGCAGAAACAATGGTCATGTGAGCGGTCCTTTAGCTGGTCGAAAGAGCCTGGGAAGTGGCCGCGTTGCGTGGAGCCCGCAGGCAGCGGTCCGCTTTCCGAAGCCGTTGACCGAATATCGCCATGACGCCTTGTCGGGCATAGTGCCGGCCGTCACAGGCATCGCCGCAGTACGCAGCGAGATGCGACACGAGCCGTCTCATCGTTGCCTTCTTGCCCTTCCGCGCAATCAAGAGCCCCAAGCCTCGTTAACCTTTTGGTAAGAAAGTGACCGCCGCCCCGTTCTTTCAAGACACGGGGCGGAGTAGTCTCGGGTGAAAGTAAATGGGGATTTTCATGCGTTCGACCTCCATGCTTCGCCTTCTGTTTGTCCTGCTGGCAGTTGTCTCGGCTGTATTGGCTTTTGTTCCCGCACAGGCGGCCGAGTTGGTCGGGTTCACCGACACACGGTTCCGGCCCGGAACCATCGTCATCAGCAATTCAGAAAAGCGCCTCTATCTGGTTCTCGGCCGCAATCAGGCCATCCGCTACCGCGTCGCGGTCGGCAAGAGCGCCAAGTCCTGGACAGGGCAGGCCCATATCACCGCCAAGTACATCAAGCCCGACTGGGCACCATCGGAGGAAGTGCGCCGCGATTTCCCTCATCTTCCGGCCGTGATCCGGGGCGGGGCGCCCAACAATCCGATGGGCGTTGCCGCGATGACGCTGTCGAACGGCAATTATGCCATCCACGGCACCAATCGGCCGGGCTCGATCGGACGCGCGGTCTCTTACGGCTGCATCCGCATGGCAAACAGCGATATTCAGGATCTGTTCCAGCGGGTGAGCGTCAGGACGCCGGTGGTGGCTTTGCCGTAGCGGCTATAGGAAATGCTGAAGAAACAGCATGCCGCGTTTAGTTTCAAAGTATTGAATATATGTTCTTGACGAGGCTCCGAGCTCTCACGTGACCCCGCCGGTGCCGCGAGCCCCAGGATTGCGCCGGTGGGGTTCACGCTTTCGCTTCTCTGGATTTGAGCCAGTGCCGCGGATCGGAAGCAGCGTCCCGACCGCCCGGACCGGAGAGCGCGGCGACGAGATCGGCCACCGCATCAAGCGAATGAACCGCGCGGAATTCGTCGACGTGGGGCAGCATGACACGGATGCCCTTGGCCTTGGCCTCGAACCCGTCGAAGCGAAGCAGCGGATTTAGCCACACAAGCCGGCGGCAGGAGCGGTGCAGGCGGTCGATCTCACGTTCCAGGTCCTCGTCCGTGTCGCGCTCCAGTCCGTCGGTGATCAGGAGCACGGTGGGTTTGCCGGAAAGGACGCGGCGCGACCAGTGCCGGTTGAAATCGTGAAGCGCGGAGGCGATGCGCGTGCCGCCCGACCAGTCCTCCACGCCCTCCGAGCAGGCTTCAAGCGCTTCGTCGGGGTCCTTCATCCTCAGCTGCCGTGTGACATTGGTCAGCCGGGTGCCGAACAGGAACGTATGCACGTCGCGCCGTTCCGCCGTCAGCCCATGGAGAAAATGCAGGAGCAGGCGGGAATACTGGCTCATGGAACCGGATATGTCGCAGAGGGCAATGAGGGGCGGGCGCTTTTCGGCCGGTTTTCGAAACTTGAGGTCGATCATGTCGCCGCCCGCCCTCAGCGAGGCCCGCAGGGTGCGGCGCGGATCGACACGTCCCTTGGCGGCCGGTGTCAGCCGGCGTAGCCGGATCCTGTCCATCGGCAATGTCATGGCGCGAAGGGCAAGCTTGGCCTCGGCGATCTCGTCCGCGGTCATCTGGGCGAAGTCCTTGGCCTGCAGCAGTTCCTTGCCCGAGACGGTGAATTTCGCATCCACCTCGATCTGCGGCACGGTCTCTTCTGCCACCCGTTCCCTGGCGGCCTGAAAGGCCTGGGAGACGCGGGTCTGGCCGGCCTTGGGCTTTTCCGGGGCACCGCGGGGCGGGGCCACAGGCGAAAGGATCGCCAGCATCTTTTCAATCAGGCCGCGGCTTTGCCAGTAGATGCGGAAGGCTTCGTCGAAGAGCACCCGGTGCTCGCGCTTGCGCACGAAGACGGCATGCAGCGTCCAGTAAAGATCTTCCCGGTTCTCGATGCCGGAGACTTCGACGGCGGCTACCGCATCGACGACCGATCCCGGCCCGACCGGCACACCGGCCTTCCTCAGGGTGCGGGCGAAATAGACGATGTTGTCGGTAATGCGCGATCGCAGTTCAGGGGAAGCGGACAACGGTGCCTCCCGGGGGAATACGGTGGGTGTGGCTCACCCCCCTCCCGAACCCTCTTCCACAAGGGAGGAGGGGAGAGGAAACGATGGCGGCAAGTTTCCCATCGCCCGTGTGGTGAGGGGACAAGAGTGGGGGAGACGGCAACAATCGGGTCAACAAACTATTCCGCCGGCATGGATTGCGGTTGCGGGGCGTCCTTGCGGATGGCGTCGATCATCTGACGGACCTTGGACCCGCGCACGCGTTCGATGTCGTCCTGGTATTTAAGCAGCACGCCGAGTGTGTCGGAGGCCATGTCCGGGTCGAGTGCCATTTCGTTGAGTTCGGAGAGAGCAGTTGCCCAATCGAGAGTTTCGGCAACGCCCGGCTGCTTGAAGAGGTCCTCATCGGTGCGCAGTTTCTGGACGAAGGCGACGACTTCCGCTGCCAGGCGCTCGGCGGCGCCCGGTACCTTGCGGCGGACGATCTCCAGTTCGCGTTCCGCATCCGGATAGTCGACCCAGTGATAGAGACACCGGCGTTTCAGGGCGTCGTGGATTTCGCGGGTGCGATTGGTGGTGATGATGACGATCGGCGGTTCGCTGGCTTTCACCGTGCCGAGTTCTGGGATGGTCACCTGATTGTCGGCAAGAACTTCGAGCAGGAAGGCCTCGAAAGCCTCGTCCGCCCGGTCAAGCTCGTCGATCAGAAAGACCGGGGCGCCCTTCAGCGAGGGTTCAAGTGCCTGCAACACCGGGCGCCTGATCAGGAAACGTTCGTCGAAGATCGACTTGGAAAGTTCGGAATGATCCGTGTCGCCGGCGGCCTCCGCCACCCGGATCTCCACCATCTGCGCCGGGTAGTTCCATTCATAGACCGCCGAGGAAATATCGAGACCTTCGTAGCACTGCAGGCGGATGAGATCCCGGCCGAGCGTTGCCGACAGCACCTTGGCGATCTCCGTCTTGCCGACCCCGGCTTCACCTTCCAGGAACAAGGGGCGCTTCATCTTCAGTGCAAGGTGCAAGACGGTCGCCAGCGACCTGTCGGCCACGTAGCCTGCCTGATCCATCAGGGTAAGGGTATCGTCAATCGATTGGGGCAACGGGCTCATCTTTCCTCCGGCAGCGGACGTTTCGTCCGTTTATATAGGGGGAAGAACGGCGAGAACATTGCAGATTTGGCCGGAAATTTCCGAACATCCGTGTTCCCCCTTATGGGTTTCTGCTTTCGAACCTTCTATAAATGCCCGAACGATTCAAGGGAGAGAAGCGTGCCGCGCCTGAGACCATTCCTCTGGGCCTCCATCGGTTTGTGCACAACGGTGCTTGCCGCGCTGGCTTCCGATGGGCCTTACCCGAGCGATCCGACCAGCCTGGCCACCGGCAGGGAACTGGCGGAGATCCATTGCGCGGCCTGCCATGCGGTCGGCACCGACGACGTCAGCGCGCAAGCCGGCGCACCGCCTTTTCGCACCCTTTCCAGTCGCTATCCGCTGGAGAGCCTGGAAGAACCCCTGGCGGAAGGCATCGTCACCGCGCATGACAACATGCCGGAGATTGCCTTCGCACCGGAAGACATCGACGCTTTTTTGGGGTATCTGACTTCCATCCAGGACAAGTAGTCATTTCCTTCAGCGTCCCGGAAAGTGTTAGCAGTTGCAGGTGATTGCTGCCAAATCACTGTTTTTCAACATGTATTCCCAAAAAGTTGGATTTGGTTAACCGGAATTCCGTGACAATCTTTCTTTGTAACGAAGAAAGGATTGGCATGAAAACCAGCTCTGACTTTGAAAAGCGGCTCCTCGGCTACGGACTGCTGACAGCCGAGATCCTTTACCGCATGCCCGATCATCCGCGGTTCCTGCAGAGTTTTCTCTGGCAGACGGAAGATCTGGCGCCGAAGTTTCCGGAACTGACACGGTTCCTGAAATTCTGGGAAAAGGAAATCGAAGGCCGCATTCACTCTGTGCGCATTGCCCATCAGCAGCTGATCACGCCGATGGATTTCCGCTATGCGGATGGCGAGATCGTGATGCACTGACCGGGCAATCGGTCGGATCGATCATCTGGGCCGAAGGCCGAGGCCTTCGCCATCGCGCATGACTGCGCGCGATTGGGCGGTGAAGTCCGATCCTTCGCCCTCGTGCAGGACGAAACCCGGCATCAGCCGCAGCGGCGCCTTGCTGGCGCGCACGGCCCGTACAAGAATTCGCGTGGCCGCGGCTTCCGGACGCGGGCGCAAGGGGATCACGTCGATCGCCCCGAAACGCCCCTGAAGCACGTCCAACAGTTCCCGCAGCCCGTCGGCGCGGAAGATCACCGTCAGGGTGCCTCCTTCCCTGACGATGTCCGTTGCGGTCTTTGCCCAGGGCTCAAGACCACGGTCGTCCAGCATATGCGCTTCGGCCCGGGCAGTATTCGGTGAGGCTCTGTAGCGGTCCACCTCGTAGTAGGGCGGGTTCATGATGGCGTGGTCCGCCATCGAAGGTTTCAGGCCCGCCGAGTGGCGCAGGCTGCCCTTGGCGGTGATGTCGGCCGTCAGCAACGATACGCGTTCGGCAAAAGCGGCGTTCTCCGGATCCGCCAGCCCGCGCCGGGCAAGGTCAAGGACGGTCCGGTCGATATCGACCAGTGTCACCCTGATGGCGGAGAGGCGCGCGGCGGCACAGAAGCCGGCCGTGCCGACGCCGGACCCCAGATCCACCACATGACCCCTGGTGTCGTCGGGAAGCGCGGCCGCCAGATAGACTGCGTCGAGGCCGGCCCGGTGACGGCCGTGCCGCGGCTGATGCACATGCACCAGTCCGCCGAGAAAGGCATCCCGCGTGGTTTCCCGGGTTTCGTCCTCTGCCGGCCCGCTCATCTCAGGCGCCGCCCTTTTCCGGGCGCAGTTCGTGCTCAAGACCGGCGTCGCGCACCAGCGCGCGGGCCCTTTGAATCTGGTCGCCATCCACAAGGATCCGGCGGGGGATCATGGCGAGTGAACCCTCAAGGATGCTCATGTTGCCGTCTGCGACAAAATGCTTGATGCCGGCGTCCTCGAGAATCGATTCCAGAAAGGAGATCAGCACAGGATCATTGGTTCTGACGAGTTCTTCCATAAGTTTCCCGGCGTTAGCGGTGCATGCCCGGCGGTCGCTCGTACCGCCCCATCGGGCAGCTATACAGCAAAACCCGCTGATCGCGGCATTTCAACAGTTTGTCAATGGATTGGCGGCTTGCCCCGAAGGCGTTCGCGCCATATTGTCCGCTCAAATATTCAGGGAGTGCCATAAGTGGCCGTTGTTGCAACTTATACTGACGATCAGCCGCGCGAGGCGAGCATTCAGCCGCTTGTGGAACTTGTGTCCGCGGGCATGACCGAGGTCAATGAACTGATCCTGTCAAAGGCAGGCTCCAATGTCGAATTGATCCCGGAGATCGCCAAGCACCTGATTTCTTCCGGTGGCAAGCGGCTGCGGCCGATGCTGACGCTCGCCTGTGCAGACATGTTCGGCTATCGGGGCAGCGGCCACGTGACTTTGGCGGCCAGTGTGGAATTCATGCACACGGCGACGCTGCTGCATGACGACGTCGTGGATGAAAGCGACATGCGCCGCGGCAAGCTGGCGGCACGCAAACTCTGGGGAAACCAGGCCAGCGTGCTGGTCGGAGACTATCTGCTCGGTCAGGCCTTCAAGATGATGGTCGATGTCGGCTCACTGGAAGCCTTGCGCATTCTCTCAACCGCTTCCGCAGTCATCGCGGAAGGTGAGGTGCTGCAGCTGGGAGCTGCCAAGAACATTGCCACGACGGAGCAAGACTATCTCAGGGTCATCGAAGCCAAGACCGCCGCACTCTTTGCCGCGGCGGCGGAAGTCGGACCGGTGATCGCCGACCAGTCCGACCGGATGAAACTTGCTGCCCGGACCTACGGCATGGAGCTCGGTTACGCGTTCCAGCTCGTTGACGATGCGCTCGATTATGGCGGCTCTTCCGCCGATCTCGGAAAGGATATCGGCGACGATTTCCGCGAGGGCAAGATCACGCTACCGGTGGTGCTGGCCGTGGCACGCGGCACGGACGCCGACCGCGGCTTCTGGCAGCGTTGCCTGGAAGGCGAGGACATCGGCGACGGCGACCTGGAACAGGCGATCGAACTCTTGAAGAAATACGATGCACTCTCTGAGACGGTCGAGCGGGCGCGGACCTATGGCGCCAATGCGCTGAGGGCTCTGGAAGACCTGCCGTCCGGCACTCACAATGATGCCCTTGCAGACGCCGTCGCCTTCTGCATCTCCCGTGTGAGCTGATTTCTTTAGAAACCTGTTTCGTTTGATGAAACGGTCGGGCGTTGTTGCGGGCAGACGCTGTTGATCGCCTACCGCGGTCATCCTCGCTCGCTGCCTGCCTCGCCGGGATGACGCGGAGCCGGTGTAAGCCGGCAAACCCTCAGGACAATGGACCCGACGCGATCCACCAGTCTGGATGGGCTTCGCGCAGGGTGCGTTCGACGTCCATCGCATCCTTCATTTCGCACAAGCCGAAGCATGTGGCACCAGAGCCGGACATGCGGACAAAGCCGATGCGTGTGTCTCCCCGGAGGGCGGTGAGCACGTCGCCGATCTGCGGGCAAAGGCCGACGGCAGCGTCTTGCAGATCGTTGCGGCAGTTTGCCAGGAAATCGGCGAAGTCCGAGAGACCGCCGAATTTCTCCGGTACCGGCGGCATGGCCGGATTGTCCTTCTGCGTCAAGGCCTTGAACACTTCCGGCGTAGAGACGCTTCTGCGGGGATTGACCAGGATGATGCCGCAGGAGGGCAGGGCAGGTCCCGGAGACAGTTCATCGCCAATCCCGCGCATGATTTGAGGTTCCGGCATCATGCAGACCGGCACGTCAGCTCCGAGCGATAGCGCCAGTTGATGAATCCGGTCCGCACTCAGGTAAGTGCCGGTGAAATCCTCCAGAAGCCGCAAGGCGGTGGCCGCATCGCTGGAGCCGCCGCCGATGCCGGAGGAAACCGGCAAGCGTTTGGTCAACGTCAGACGCACCTTGGGCACCGCGCCGCCGGATTGTTCCGCAAACCCGCGCACGGCCCGCAAGACGAGATTGTCGTCCGCTTCACCGTCGAGATCGCGTGCGAAGGGACCTTCGAGGCGGAGCTCGAGTGTCTCTGCCGCTTCCAGGGCAACGCGGTCGCCGATCTGTGGAAAGGCGACGAAGGACTCCAGCAGATGGAAGCCGTCCGGTCGGCGGCCGGTAATATGCAAGGCCAAATTCACTTTGGCCCGGGCCAGTTCAACCCGAGGTGACGACACGGAGGCGAAGCCCATGACTGCCTCCGGTCAGCCGCCGTTCTTGCCGGTCTCCGCCTTTGCGGCGTCGGTGCCGGGAACGTCCTGAAGTCCGTTGGCGATCTTTTCGAGGATCTTGGGCAGATCCTTTTCGTCGGGTCCGAGATCCCGGGCATGGTTCCACTGGAACCGCGCTTCGTTTCGCCGGCCGACCATCCAGTAGGCATCGCCGAGGTGATCGTTGATCACCGGATCTGCCGGACGCAGTTCGATCGCCCGCTCCAGTTCGCTGACGGCATCCTCGTAACGGCCGAGACGAAAATAGACCCAGCCCAGACTGTCGACGATATACCCGTCCGTGGGACGCAACTCGACGGCCTTCTTGATCATGCCGAGAGCTTCCTCGAGTTTCAGGCCCTGGTCCACCAGCGAGTAGCCGAGGTAGTTCAGCACCAGCGGCTGGTCTTCATTGAGCTCGAGCGCCTTGCGGAAGTCGGCTTCCGCAGGCTCCCACTTGCCGAGCCGCTCCCGGGCGATGCCACGGAAATAGAGCAGCAGCCAATGCTGGCTCTGAAGCTCGTCGATCGTTTCGAAGCCCTTGGTGTATGTTTGCTCGGCCTCTTCGTAGTTTTCATGTGAACGCAGGATGTTGCCGAGGGCGATCACCGCCTCCAGGTCGGAAGGATCTTCCTCGATCAGGGCCTCCAGATGGGAGCGGGACTCGTCCAGCCGTTCGAGGGAATTGTAATTCATGCCGACCTGGATTTCGGCCTCGCGCTTCAAGACGCTGTCTTCCGGCACCATCATCAGGGCTTTGATCGCCCGTTCGGGCTGTTCCATGCGCTCGAAGATGCTGCCGAGGGCGATGGCTGCGAACTCGGCGCTCGGATCGAGATAGAGCGCGAGCTGCAGATAGGACGTCGACAATTCCTCGCCGCCGTCGCGGCCGATCACTGCGCCGAGACCGTAGAGGATTTCGGCCATGCCTTCGGACGGATCGGTCACCATCGGCGGCATGACAGCGCCGCCCTCGATCAGGTCACGGGTCTGGTCAAGCTTGGGGTGACCGCGGAACTGGATATCGAACTGGGCAAGAACCTCGATCGCGTCCTTCTGGCGCCCGTTGGCCGCGAGAACGCGGGCATAGCTGTCAATAACCCGCAAGGCACCCTGATCAATCGTATAGGCGGCTTCGGCCGCTTCGAGCGCGTCCTTGTTACGGCCCGCGGCGAAAAGGATATGGGTCTTGTGGGTTTCCTTGAATACCTCGAACCAGTCCGGTCCCTGGAGGCTGTCGATCATCTCCAGGGCTTCGTCGACCTTGCCGCTGCCGTAAAGCGCCCAGGCGCGCGATATTCCGATGGAAAGCTGGGCGAGCGGCCCGTTGCGGCCCTTTTCGAGCAAGGCGTCGGCTTCGCCGTATTTGCCCTCGGCCATCTTCTGGCTGCCAAGGGCGAGCTGGGCGAGAAAGTTCTGCAGCCCGGCGGTTTCCATTTTGCCGGCATAATGGATCGCCTCTTCGACATCGCCGTTGGCGAGTTTCAGCAGGAAGGTGCGCTCCAGCAGCATCGTGTTGGCCGGGTCGGCGGCCAGTGATTCCTCGAAGAACGCGGCAGCCTGGGCATAGTCTTTCTCGATGCCGGCAAGCCTGCCGGACAGATAGCTGCCGGAGAGCGTGAAGGGCAGGTTGGCCGGAGTGCCATAGGTGTCACTGCCCGGGCTCGTTTCAGCCGCGGCCGCCGCGGGAAGAAGCGCGATTGCACTTACCAGTGCAAGGAGTTTGCGTTTGAATGGCTTGCTGTTCGCAGTCGAAGCGGCGCCAGTCGTTTTGGTCATAGTTTCTCGCACTTCATTCGAAGATTCTGGATTGAACAACGCTTATTGCCTTTGACAATGGCCTCTTTAAGGCTGACCGGCAAGGCGACCCGAATAACTTTCTGCTGGTTTAAATCCTTTTGATTTTGCCCATTGTCCGAAATGCTGGGACGAAGCGGCGCAGGAAACCGATTAGCGCCAAAAAAGGCTTGAAGGCAGCCACTTGCCGTAGCAGGAATGTGCAGTGCAAAAAGACCGTGCCGTCCTGGCTGCGGTGAAAGAGCGCTTCGCGTCTTTATCAATTGTCGAGGATTGATCGGACGTAAGCCGGTTAAGTGCTGATCGATTGAGCACCCGGCCGCGGCGGGAACGACGACGGCGGTTGAGGGTTCGTTTGTGGCTGAGGAGACGTATAGATGACCAAATGGGTCTACGGTTTTGGCAACGGAGCCGCCGACGGGGCGGCGGACATGCGCAATCTTCTTGGGGGGAAAGGCGCAAACCTTGCCGAGATGAGCAGCCTGGGTCTTCCAGTCCCTCCGGGGTTCACCATCACCACGGAAGTCTGCACCTGGTATTACGAACACGGCAAAACCTATCCGGAGACATTGGCGGCGCAAGTCGCCGAGGCGATGGAGAAGGTGGGGGCGGCCACCAACCGCAAGTTCGGTGACAGCGAGCGGCCGCTGCTCGTCTCAGTCCGCTCGGGCGCGCGTGTTTCCATGCCGGGCATGATGGATACGGTGCTCAATCTCGGCCTCAATGACGAAACGGTGGAAGCCGTTGCGCGCGAGGCCGGCGACCGGCGCTTTGCCTATGACAGCTACCGCCGCTTCATCCAGATGTATTCCGATGTGGTGCTCGGCCTCGACCACCACGAATTCGAGGAAATCCTCGAGGACTACAAGGAACGCAACGAGCTCACGCTCGATACGGAAATCGACGCCGATGCCTGGCGCGGTATCATCCAGAAATTCAAGGCCCTGGTGGAAGAGGAGCTCGAGCGGCCGTTTCCGCAGGATCCTCAGGAGCAGCTGTGGGGCGCCATCGGTGCCGTCTTCAGTTCCTGGATGGTGCCGCGCGCGGTCACCTATCGCCGCCTCCATGACCTGCCGGCCTCCTGGGGCACGGCGGTCAATGTCCAGGCGATGGTCTTCGGCAACATGGGTGAGAGTTCGGCGACCGGCGTTGCCTTCACCCGCAACCCGTCGACCGGCGAGAACGCCCTTTACGGAGAATTCCTGGTGAATGCGCAAGGTGAGGACGTCGTCGCCGGGATCCGCACGCCGCAGGACATCACGGAAAAGGCGCGCATCGCCGCCGGCTCCAGCAGCCCGTCTCTGGAAGCCTTGATGCCGGAAGCCTTTGCGGAGTTCCAGACCTACTGCGCGAAGCTGGAAGCCCATTACAAGGACATGCAGGATCTCGAATTCACGATCGAGCAGGGCAAGCTCTGGATGCTGCAGACCCGGTCCGGCAAGCGCACTGCGAAGGCGGCGCTGAAGATCGCGGTCGACATGGTGGCTGAAGGCCTTCTGTCCGAGGAAGAGGCCATCGCCCGGGTGGAGCCCGCCGCGCTCGACCAGTTGCTGCACCCGACCATCGACCCTAAGGCCAAACGCGACATCATCACCACCGGCCTGCCGGCCTCGCCGGGCGCGGCTTCCGGCACGATCGTGTTTTCCTCGGAGGAGGCCGAAAAGGCCAAGTCGGAGGACCGCAAGGTCATTCTGGTGCGCGTGGAAACGAGCCCGGAGGACATTCACGGCATGCATGCGGCCGAAGGCATCCTCACCAGCCGCGGCGGCATGACCAGTCACGCGGCCGTGGTTGCCCGCGGCATGGGCAAGCCCTGCGTCGCCGGTGCCGGCATGCTGAGGATCGACTACCGCAATGGCGTGATCAACGCAGCCGGCCGGCAGCTGAGGCACGGCGACACGATCACCATCGACGGGGCGACCGGCCAGGTGCTTCTGGGTGAAGTGGAGATGCTGCAGCCGACACTGTCGGGCGATTTCGGTACCCTGATGGGCTGGGCCGATCGCGGCCGGCGCATGAAAGTGCGCACCAACGCCGAAACACCGCAGGATGCGAAGGTGGCACGGGAATTCGGCGCGGAAGGCATCGGCCTCTGCCGCACCGAGCACATGTTCTTCGAAGGCGAACGCATCGTTGCCGTGCGCGAGATGATCCTGTCGGAGACCGAAGCCGGCCGCCGGGCGGCATTGGCGAAACTCCTGCCGATGCAGCGCCAGGACTTCACGGACCTCTTCGAGATCATGCACGGTCTGCCGGTGACGATCCGTCTTCTGGACCCGCCGCTGCACGAATTCCTGCCCAAGTCCGACGAGGAACTGGCGGAAGTCGCGAAAGCCATGGGTGCCGATCCGGAGCTCCTGCGCGACCGGGCGCTGGCGCTGGAAGAATTCAACCCGATGCTCGGCCATCGCGGCTGCCGGCTGCTGGTCTCCTATCCGGAGATCGCGGAAATGCAGGCGCGGGCAATTTTCGAAGCTGCTGTCGAGGCGGCAAAGAAGACCGGGGCGCCGGTCGTCCCGGAAATCATGGTGCCTCTGGTCGGCCTGAAAGGCGAACTGGACCTGGTGCGCCAGAGCATCGAGGCAATGGCCAGGGCGGTGACGGAAGAGACCGGTGCCGAGCTGACCTATCAGATCGGCACCATGGTGGAATTGCCACGTGCGGCGCTGAAGGCTGCCGAAATCGCGCAGTCGGCCGAGTTCTTTTCGTTCGGTACCAATGACCTGACCCAGACCACCTTCGGTATTTCGCGCGACGACGCGGCTTCCTTCCTCGGCACCTACCAGGCAAAGGGCCTCATGGAGCAGGATCCCTTCGTCTCGCTCGACCAGGAAGGTGTCGGCGAACTGATAAGGATCGCCGTCGAGCGGGGGCGGACCACACGCGCCGACATCAAACTCGGCATCTGCGGCGAACATGGCGGCGACCCGTCCTCTATTTCCTTCTGCGAGAGCGTCGGCCTCGATTATGTCTCCTGTTCGCCCTTCCGCGTGCCGATTGCCAGGCTGGCCGCGGCACAGGCGGCACTGAAGCACAAGTCCGGTGCCTGAATGGGCGAACCACGCCTCAGGGGATACACGGAGAGGAAGGCGTGAGCGACGTCTATCCGACGCTGGACGCGTTGCGCGCGGGCGGCAAACGGCTGCTCGCCCGGGTGCTGACACGGCTTGAGACGCATTCGGACGATCCGCGGACCGCCGATTTTCTCGATACGGTTGCCTGTGAACCGCTGGCGCAGGTGCTCGGTCTCACGGGCCCTCCCGGCGTCGGCAAGTCAAGCCTGACGGACGCCCTGATAAAGGCTTGCCGGGCGGAGGAAAAACGCGTTGCGGTTCTTGCCATCGACCCGTCCTCCGCGCTCACCGGGGGAGCGCTCCTGGGCGACCGGACGCGGCTGAAGACAGATCCCGACGATGAAGGTGTCTTCGTTCGCTCCATGGCCGCGCGCGATCGGCTCGGGGGTCTGTCCGATCACGCGGTCGCAGCAATAGCAGTGCTGCGCGCGGTCTGCGACCGCGTCATCGTCGAGACTGTCGGCATCGGCCAGTCGGAAGGCGACCTGAAACAGGCGGTCGACACGGTGGTGTTGTGCATCCAGCCGGGTTCGGGCGACAGCTTGCAATTCATGAAGGCGGGGATCATGGAACTCCCGGATATCGTGGCGGTGACCAAGGCCGACATGGGCGCCCTGGCCCGCCGAGCGGCGTCGGACGTCACCGGAGCCCTGTCTCTCAGCCGGGGTGGCGGTGCCTGGCAGGTTCCGGTTTGCGAGGTTTCGGCACAGACCGAAGCCGGCATTCCGCAACTGGTTGCTCACTGGGGGCGTCATCATGCATTCCTGAGCGAAACCGGTGCCCTGGAACGCCGGCGCCGGGCTCAGCACGCCGCCTGGTTCAAGGACATGGTGCGCAGCGAGTTCGGGCATGCGGGTCTGCGGCGCGTGAGCGGACAGGAACAACGCTGGCGGGAGATGGCCGAAACGGCTCCCTTTGCAAGCTTCAATTCCCTGGCAAGAGAGATCCGCTCCTTGCTGGAACGGTGAAGAACGCTTGTCCTCAGCCTTTTGCGGCGCGAGCCTGGTAGCTGAGGTCCGTGCCGAAGCTTTGCGCCCCGTCGCGGTGAAAATCTTCAAGGAAACGGGTGAGGGCGGATGCCGTCAGCGGCTTGGAGATGAGATAACCCTGCATCCGGTGGCAATCGTGGGCCTGCAGGAAGCGGATCTGTTCCACCGTTTCGATGCCCTCCGCCACGATCGTCATGCCGAGCGCCTTGCCGAGCTGGATGATCGACACCAGGATCGCTTCGGCTTCCGGGTTGCCGTTCATGTCGGAGACGAAATCCCGGTCGATCTTCAGCGTGTCGAAGGGGAAGCGGCGCAGATAGCTGAGGCTGGAGTAACCGGAGCCGAAATCGTCGAGCGCGACCTTGACGCCAAGGTTTTTCAGGCGGCGCAGCGCCTGCAGGACGGAGTCGTTTCGGCCCGCAAACACACTCTCGGTCACTTCGATTTCAAGGCGCTGCGGCGGCAGGTTGTTTGCCGCAAGGATCGCCATCACCTTTTCCACGAAACGGGGGTGCTTGAACTGGTTGGGCGAGACATTGACCGAGACGATGATGCCGGGCCACTCATGCGCCTTGGCGCAGGCCTTGTTCAGCACCCAGATGCCCAGATCGTTGATGAGGCCGGTTTCCTCGGCAATCGGGATGAATTGCGACGGTGGGATCACCGATCCGTCTTCCCTGGTCCAGCGGGCGAGGGCCTCCACGCTGACGATCCGCTTTGCGCCGGTATCGGACAGGGGCTGGTAAGCGAGATCCAGTTTGTCGTTCTTGAGGGCCAGGCGCAGGTCGCGTGACAGCAGGTCCTTGGACTGGACGTGCTGTTCCATGTTCGGCTCGAAGAAGGAGCGGCGGTTGCGGCCGTTCGCCTTGGCGTCGTAGAGCGCGATATCGGCCTTGCGCAGCAACTCGTCCGGATCGTTGCCGTCGCGCGGGGCGATGGCAGCGCCCATGGAAAGGCTGGCGAAAAGCTCGCGCCGGCCGATCATGATCGGGCGGCCGATCTCGTCCTGAACCTGGTCCAGGATATATTCCAGCCAGACGTCATCCTCGCAATTCTTGATGACCATGGCGAATTCGTCGCCGCTGATGCGGGCGACGATGCCTGTTTCCGGTATGACGCGCCGCAGACGCTGTGCAACGGCGACAATCACCTTGTCGCCGGCCGAATGCCCCAGCGTATCGTTGATGTCCTTGAAATGGTCGAGATCGATGTAGACCACCGCGGTATTTGTGCCCTTGAGGGCGCTCTCTTCCAGAGTATCGGACAGGAGAGCGTGAAAGCGGGCCCGGTTCGGCAGACCCGACAAGGCATCGTGACGGGCCGCATGAACCGCTTTTGCCTCGCTCTGACCGAGGCGCCGGGTCATCTGACGCGTGAAGACCGTCACCGCGAAGACAACGGCCGCGATCATGAACGCGGCGAGGGCGAGGAAGGGGTTGATGCGGCGGATCATCAGTGTCCCGGGCTGGGTGGTCTGCCAGGCGATGAGTCCGACATCCCGGCCGAGCGGCGATTTCAGCTCATAGCGTCCAACGCCGTCGCGGCTGATCTGGTCGTTGGTCAGCACAAAACCGTCCAGACGGGACATGTCCGAGATATCTTTCAGCTTCTCGCCGCGCAGCGGGATCATGCTGATGAGGACGGGGGGCGCGATGCGCGACCTTGTAACGGACTGGATCTGCGGGATCACCGCAGCGGCACTGAAGAGATGGGGCTCTCCGCTCAGCTCGACGATGCCCGTTTCGGCGATCGAGCGGCGGGCGTCGCTGCTCTGCGGCACGAAACTGTAGAGGCCCGAGGGCGTGCGCTTGAAGGAGGTTATGTACCGGGCGCGGACCTTGGCGATGGCCGGCTTGAGTGCGTCCAGCAGCTCCGGCGACACCCATTTGCTGGTGTAGTTCTGCGCATAGATCGCCAGAACCTCGGCATTGCTGTCGAGCAGCACGGATTTGGTGAAGCCGTGGTTGGCGAACAACCAGTGCATCATGTTGTTGTAGATCCAGCCTTCGTCCGGATTGGGCTGGTTGACCTGCCGGTAGGCTTCATCCCAGATGACGACACCGTTCTGCTGCTTGACCATGTAGTTCCGGGTGAGCTGCAAGGCGCCGGCGATGAGCCTGTGCTGGGATTCTTCTGCGGTTTCGTCGGACAGGCGCGCAGACCAGTGTAACAGCCCGAATATTCCGAAGACGGAAATCATGACAATCACGATCATCGGAATAACGATCGCGTTTGCTATCTTTCCGCCGGAATTCTTTGACGAATAATACATGCCTGCGCCCAGTTGCTTCGGGCGGAGTATTGTCGATGCGGGTTAAGGAATGACCCAGAAGCATAGTAAAATAAGCGTAAAGCCCGATCGGGAGCATTCCCGATTGCCAAATCGGCGCAAGGATATCTGTCCTGTTTGTCGTGCCTTTAGAGCAGTTCTCTTTGAGGGGGCTCAGAGCAAATTCAGGCTGCGGAAACTTGCATTCGAGCGTCGGCCGACAATGATGTGGTCGTGCACCTCGATGCCGAGCGGACCGGCAATGTCGATGATCTTCTTCGTCATCTGGATATCGGCCCGCGACGGGGTCGGGTCGCCCGAGGGATGGTTGTGGACGAGGATCAGCGCCGTGGCCGAGAGTTCAAGCGCCCGCCGGATCACCTCGCGCGGATAGACCGGGGTGTGATCGACCGTTCCGGTCTGCTGGACCTCGTCGGCAATAAGGGCGTTCTTCTTGTCGAGGAAGAGGATACGGAACTGTTCCACCGGAGCCAGTCCCATGGAGGCCTGCAGGTAGTCCGTCACCTTCGACCAACTGTCCAGCACCTGGCGGCCGTCGAGCCCGGCGCGGTGAAAGCGGACGATGGCTGCATGCACGGCCTGGATCGCATCAATGCTGATATCCGACAGGCCGGGAATTTCCTTGAGCCGTTCCCTGGGCGCGGTAAGGGCCGCCGGAAAGGAGCCGAAACGCTTCAGCATCGCCTTGGCGATCGGTTTCGTGTCCCGGCGGGGCAGGGCGGAGAATAACAGGAATTCCAGAAGCTCGTAGTCGGCAAGACCCTGCTCGCCCGTTTTACGAAACCGCTCCCGCAGCCGCTCGCGGTGGCCCTTGTGGTCCGCCGCGCTGCCCGCCGGAGCATCGCTCCCGGAACTTTCGTCTTTCATGCCGTCCTAGCTGTCCGGAAAGCCGGGCTTGTGAAGGCCCCTGGGCGAAGTTGTGAAGATCTGGCAGCCCTCCGGCGTGATGCCAATGGAATGTTCGAACTGGGCGGAGAGGGACCTGTCCCGCGTCACGGCAGTCCAGCCGTCGCTCAGCACCTTGACGTGCGGGCGGCCGAGATTGACCATCGGCTCGATGGTGAAGATCATGCCCGGCTTCAGTTCCACGCCCTCGCCAGGGCGGCCGTAGTGGAGAATATTCGGCGTGTCGTGGAAGAGCAGGCCGAGCCCGTGGCCGCAGAAATCGCGCACAACCGAGCAGCGTTGCGCCTCGACATAGGTCTGGATGGCGGCGCCGATATCGCCGGTGGTATTGCCGGGCCTGGCTGCCTCGATGCCGCGCATCAGCGACTCGTAAGTCACTTCGATCAGCCGTTCCGCTGCACGTTTCAGCGGCCCGACCGGATACATGCGGCTCGAATCGCCGTGCCAGCCATCAAGGATGAAGGTGACGTCGATATTGACGATGTCGCCTTCGCGCATCGCCTTGTCGTTGGGAATGCCGTGGCAGACGACATGGTTGATCGAGGTGCAGCAGGACTTGGTATAGCCGCGATAGTTGAGCGTTGCCGGAAGGGCATTGTGGTCCATGCCGTAGGCATAGACGAAATCGTCGATTTCCTGGGTGGTCGTGCCCGGCTTGACGATGTCGGCGAGTTCATCGAGGCACGCCGCGGTCAGCTGGCCGGCGCGCATCATGCCCTCGAAGTCCTCCGGGCTGTAAAGGCGCACCTGTCCCGTGTTCTTCAAGGGAGCTTCCGCGGCGTCGATATAGCTGACCATGGGGTTTACCGTGTCTCGTTATGCAGCGCCCTCCGGACGCCTGTTTTTCCGTTCCTGATGACATACCGCCCAAAGCCCGCAATTTCCAGCACAACGTCGGCGAAGTCTCGGGATCGTGGAAACTTCCCGCCACATCCGCGAAAACCGCAGTCGGCAGCTTGCGCTTTTCCGGAAGGCCCGCTAGGTGAAAAAGCAACGCGGGCGTGGTGGAATTGGTAGACACAAGGGACTTAAAATCCCTCGGCCCCAGGCTGTACGGGTTCGAGTCCCGTCGCCCGCACCATCTTTGCTTGCGCTACCGCCTTTCAGCCTGCTTGAGCGCGGTTCAGTTTGTGCGTTGCTGCTGTTGCCTGGGCCGCTCGATTATCTGCGAATCTGCGTCACTGCGTGGATTTGAGCTGTCCTCGGGTCAAACCGCAATTCCGCGGTCCAATGACCAAAACTCATTGCAAGTTGCCAAAACGCCCTGCCGCGCAAAGTTGCGAATTGTCACGTGCCCGTAGCAAGCTTGTCACAATTTGCGCCGGAAAGAGCGGTAGAAGGCGCTTCTTCTCAAGACCGGTCCTGTTCCGGGCCGGCAAACATGCCTTTGACCCTGTTGCCGGAGTTGCTTCATGACCTTTGCCGACAAACATGCGCCGACAGGCAGTGCGCTGACCGTCCTGAAGAACGCCCGCGTCGTGCTGGCGGGCGAGGTTGTCAGCGGGCATGTGGCGGTCGCCGACGGCAGGATCGTCGCCGTCGACACCGGCACCGAACCCCAGGCCGGGGAAGACCTTGGCGGCGACTACCTGCTGCCGGGACTGGTCGATATCCATACGGATCATTTCGAAAAGCACGTTTTCCCGCGGGCTCACGTGCGCTGGGATCCGGCAAGGGCGGCGCTTGCCCATGACGCCCAGATCATCGGCAGCGGCATAACCACGGTGTTCGACAGCCTCTGCGTCGGCGCGACGATCAAGAACCCGGAACGGCGCGAAATCCTGGCACCGATGATCGATGCCCTGGAACGCCTGCAGACGGCAGGCATGCTCAAGTCCGAGCATCTGGTGCATCTGCGCTGCGAGATCACCGACGCGGAGACGACGCGCCTGACGGAAGAGAACATCGCCAAGGTCATCGTTCGAATGGTTTCGGTGATGGAGCATCTGCCGGGCCGGCGCCAGAGCAAGAACATCGAGGGCTACATCCACCGGCGGATGGCCGACACGGGGGAAACGCGCGCGCAGGCCGAACGGGAAACCCAGGAACTTCTGAACTATTCCGATGATATCAGCGCAAAGGTCCTTCCGGCCGTGATCGCGCTGGCGCATCGGCACGGCTTGCCGCTGCTCAGCCATGACGACACCGAGCTCGAGCATATCGACGAGGCGCTCGCCGCCGGGATATCCGTGTCGGAATTTCCCTGCACGCTGGAAGCCGCCCGCAAGGCGCGGCTGCACGGCATGCATATCGTCGGCGGCGCGCCCAATGTCATCCGCGGCGGATCCCAGTCGGGCAATGTCGCGGTAAGCGATCTGCTCGCCGAGGATCTCGTCGACATCCTGGCGTCGGATTATGTGCCGCGCTCGCTGCTGGACGGCGCGTTCATGATAGGGCTGGGCGAGGCCTTTGGCGCCGATCTGCCTGCGGCCGTGCGCATGGTGACGAAAACGCCTGCCGAGGTGGCTGGTCTCACGGATCGGGGCGAGATTGCCGAAGGCAAGCGCGCCGATCTGCTGCATGTCGGCCTCCACGACGGCCATCCGTTTGTCCGCCAGGCCTGGCGGGCGGGGAAGAGGGTACTTTAGGGCTATCTGCGATGGCAAGATGAGCTCTGAATAGGATGTGATTTTCTCCAGATGTCATCCCGGCCGTAGCGAAGCGGAGAGCCGGGACCCAGGACTCCCAGGCGGTCTATGAAGGGTCCTGGGTCCCCGCTTCCGCGGGGACGACACCTTTATGAAGGGAAATCGCCGCGGAATTCAGCCGCATTTTTGCCCAACTACCCGCCGATGATCCGCTTCCTCAGAAATCCTGAAAACCCGTCGATCAGATAGACCATGAAGATAATCAGGAAGATGATCGTCCAGGCTTCGGGCCAGCGGTAGGCGTGGATGCGGTCTGCCAGAAGGAAGCCGATGCCGCCGGCGCCGACGATGCCGAGGATGGTGCCGGTGCGGGTGTTCGATTCAAAATTGTAGAGCACGACTGAGAGTATCACCGGCAGGGCCTGAGGCAGCACCGCATACCGGATCGTCTGCAACGGACCGCCGCCGGAGGCCTTGATGCCGTCGACGGGTTTGGTCGAGGTGTTTTCGATGGCCTCCGAAAACAGCTTGGAAAAGGTTCCGACTTCCGAGACGGCGATCGCCAGGATGCCGGCGAGGGGACCAAGGCCGAAGGCGCGGATGAAGACGAGGGCGAGGATCAGCTGCTCGACGGCGCGAAGCGCGTCGAAGCCACGCCGGACGCCAAGGCGGAGCCAGGTCGAGGGCAGGATGTTCTTGGCCCCCAGAAAGGCAAGAGGAAAGGCGACGAGAGCACCGAGCAGGGTCCCCATGAAGGCCATGGCCACCGTCTCGCCGAGCCCCTTCAAGACCTCCTGCCATTCGGCCCAGGTCGTCCAGATATGCGGCGGGAACATGAAGGCCAGCACGGTGGCAAGGCGCTGAGCGCCGTCGACAATGCGCGCCGGCGAGAACCCGAAATCCCAGAGGCACCAGCCCGTCAGCAGCAGGAAGGCAGTCCAGCCGAGGAACCGCAGCAGGCGTGTTCTTGGGCTTGTGCGGAATGCATCCGGCACCAGACGCCGGGCTTTATCCAGATCGAGTGAGAGGTCGGTCATGGTCAAACGCCCTTTCCGGTGAGGCCGATGATGCGGTGGCGGACGTTCTCGCTCAGCATGTCGATGACGATCACGGTCACGAAAATGATCAGGAAAAGGGCCGACAGATCGGTATATTCCTGCAGCGACATCGCCACCCGGATTTCCTGTCCGAGACCGCCGGCGCCGACAAAGCCGATGATGGATGAGGAGCGCACGTTGATCTCGAAGCGCAGCAGCGTGTAGCTGATGATGTTCGGCACCACCTGGGGCACGATGCCGTAGCGGATCTGGTCGAACCAGGAGCCGCCGGACGCCTTGATGCCTTCCAGCGGGCGCATGTCGGCGTTCTCGTTGGCTTCCGAATAGAGCTTGCCGAGCGCGCCGGTCGCGTGGAGACCGATGGCAAGCACGCCGGCGAGCGGCCCCACGCCGAAGCAGAAGACGAAGATCAGCGCCCAGACGAGATCGGGCACGGTGCGCACGATTTCCAGATAGCGGCGCGTGACGTTCAGGACCAGAGGGTTGGGGGAAAGGTTGCGGGAGGCCGGAAAGCTGAGCAGGAAGGCGCCGACAATGCCGAACAGTGTTGCGAGATACGCAATCAGCACGGTTTCCAGCAGAAGCCGCAGCCAGACCTTCCAGCGCCAGAACCAGTCGGCGAGATCCGCGCCGAGACTGTCCCAGTGAAGCACCGGAAGGGTCTTGTAGAGATATTCGCCGAGGCGCGGCAGGCCGGCCCAGATCTTCCACATCTCGACGCGGTCTCCGCCGGGCAGCGTGACCTGCGTCATGTCGAAAAAGCCGCCGATCCAGGCCGCCGCGAAAAAACAGATCGCAAAGAGCAGCGTCGAGACAAGGTTCACGCGCCGCGCGGCCCGGCGTGCGGCGGCATAGTCGAGTTCGAACCGGTCGATGGCGGGAGAGAAAGCTGTCATGCCTCTTGTTCCGATGGCTCTTGGATGGGGGATTGATGCAATGGCCTTCGTTGCAAGGGTTCCCCTCAAGACCCATCCCGGCCTAACCAAGCGAGGGCCGGGATGACAACGGTTCGGCAGGCAGGAGAGGCACGATGGTGCCGCTCCCAAGGGCCACAAGGATCAACCGCCGCGGCGCTCTTTCTTCAGCCAGTCGCGCATTTCGACGATCCACTGGTAGCGCTCGTGATCGACTTCAATCCAGCCTTCCTGCGTGCTGTCCTCGCCACCGGTCATTTCGATGAAGGCGAGGGTGTCCTTTTCCGGGATGTCCATGATGGCGGTGCGCATGGCATCGATCAGGCCCTGAGGCAGGTTGGTGCGCGCGGCCAGCGGGCCGGAAGTGATTTCAGGCGACTTCCAGATGGTGCAGATCGAGCCTTCCTCGATCATGCCCTTGGTGACCATGCGCTGCGGAATGCCGTCCTCTTCGTTGGTGATGTAGGTCGCCGCCGCGTCGTACTGCTTGTTGTAGACACCAAGCACGCCGGTCTCGTGTGCGCCGGAGAAGGGGGTTGCGCCGAAATAGGTCTTCGGCTCGTAGCCTTGCTTGGCAAGGTTGAAATAGGGCACCGCATAACCGGACGTGCTGTCCGGATCGGCGAAAGCGAGCGTCTTGCCCTTCAGGTCTTCCAGCGTTTTGTAACCACTGTCGCAGCGCACGGCGACAACGGAGAAATAGCCGGTGGAGCCATCTTTCTGCAGGCGCGAGACCAGCGGCACTACTCCGCCACTGGTTTCGGTATAGGCAGCCGCATAGGAAGAGGACCCGAAGAAAGCGAACTCGATCTGGTCGGCGGCAATCGCCTGGATCACGCCGTCATAGGAACCGGCGGTGAAGATCTCGACATCGACGCCGAGTTCGTTCTCAAGATACTTTTCGAATGGTGTGTAGCGGGCGATCCGGTCTTTTTCGTTTTCGCCGGACAGGATGCCGAAACGGATGGTCTTGTACTGATCCTGCCAGCTCTCGGCCAGGGCCGGGGAGGCTGCGAGGACTGCAACGGATACGGCGGCTGCAAATAGGGCCTTCATCAGGGTGCTCCTTCTGTTGCCGGGCTGGCCGGCGGAAACGCGGCCTCGGCCGCTCGGTGAGCCGGGACGGGCAGCCGCCCCGGCAGGATCAGGCTCCGACTGCCTTGGCGGTCGGCCGGGACGGAACGGGGCGAAGGGAGGTGGAAGTCACGGCCTCGTCGATGTCATCGCCGAAGCCCTCGCTCCCGTAGATCTCGCGCACGCGCCCGGAAGTAAGCGCGTCGGGAGTGCCGTCGAAATGCACGCGGCCCGCCTTCATCGCGACGATGCGGTCGCAATAGGCCCGGGCGGTGTCGAGCGTGTGCAGGTTGACGAGAACCGTCAGCCCGTCCGTGCGGTTGATTTCGCGCAGCGCGTCCATGACTTTGGTGGCGTTGGCCGGGTCGAGCGAGGCGATCGGCTCGTCCGCCAGCATGATGCGCGGGTTCTGGACCAGCGCCTTGGCGATGGCGACGCGTTGCTGCTGACCGCCCGAGAGCGTGCCGGCGCGCTGCAGTGCCTGCGGCACCAGGTCGAGACGGTCGAGCGCCGCGATGGCCCGGGCACGGTCCGCATCTGAAAACGAACGTGCCATGGAGCGCAGGAATCCCTTGTGGGCGATGCGCCCGACCATGACGTTCGTCAGGACATCCATCCGTTCCACCAGGTTGAACTGCTGGAAGATCATGGCGCAGTCGGCGCGCCACAGGCGCAGGTCACGGCCATTGAGCGCGGTGATATTGCGGCCCTCATTGAGGATCGTGCCGCGGCTCGGATCCGTCAGCCTGTTGATCATGCGCAGCAGCGTGGACTTGCCGGCGCCTGACCGTCCGATCACGCCGACCATCTGGCCTTTCGGAATGGCCAGAGACACTCCATCAACAGCCGCCAGCTGCCCGAATTCTTTCGATAATTGCTCAATGACTAACATCGGCTCCCCCGGAAAACGGTGAGCCAACTAGCAGGAAACTGCGGAATGCAGATGTCTATACGATTATACTTTTATGAAGTTTTGCGACAATGCTGGCCATTTTATTTGCCGGGTAAGATATAAATCCAGTTCCTGATTATTATTTTTCGAGAAACTCTCGTAAATGGCTTTTTCGATCTTGGCGACGGGCCAGTAAATGTCGTCGAAAATACATAATAGTTTCACGTTCGGCGCTCCGCTTCTCGCTAGGCTCCCACTGCCTTGCCGGCTTTGTATCGGCTGAGAGAGGAGTTTTGCCATGCGCTTTTTGAAATCCGCCGCGCTTGCGGCCGCGGTCCTGTCCGCTTCGCTGTCCGCTTCCCTTGCCGACACGTTCAAACTGGCTGTCACGGACGTGGAAGGCCTTGAGCGTCTTCAGGTCGAATGGGGTCCCTTCAAGGAAGCTCTTGAAAACGCGACCGATCACACTTTCGAGTTTTTCCCGGTAACCAGCCGGACCGCCGCCGCCGAAGCTCTGCGCGCCAAGCGCGTCGACTTCGTGGTGACCGGCCCGGCCGAATATATCGTCATCAACAAGCTGACCGAGGCCCGCCCGCTGATCGGCCTCGGCCGTCCGGACTATTTCTGCGCCATCGTCGTGCGTGCCGACAGCGGCCTGACGCGTCCCGCGGACCTGAAGGGCAAGAAGGTCGCCTTCGGCGACATCGGCTCGACCTCCAACATGCTGTGTCCCATGCAGCTGATGGCCGACTACGGTGTCGATCCGGTGAAGGAGATTGAAAAGCTGCACACCTCGCGCAACATCGCGCATGAGGCCCTGAAGAAGGGGGATGTCGCTGCCATCGGCATCAACCACAATTCCTGGCTGGGCACCCGCAACGGTGACGACAACGTTCCGAACGGCTTCTTCCGGGTGGTCGCGCGTTCGGGCGATCTGCCGAACGACATGATCATGGTCGGGGCCCATGTCGACAGCACGTCTGCAGACAGTCTGCGCCAGGCGATCCTCGATAACAAGGACGCCATCATCACCGCGATCCTGCAACATGAGGAAAACGACAAGTATTCCGGCATGGACCTTGTGGCGATCGAAGACGGCGCCTATGACCTCGTCCGGTCGATGTACACCACGGCCGGGTTCCCGCAATACGACAAGTTCATCGGCGAATAATGGCGCAGGCCCTGCTCCAGCCCGCCGGCGCGATTGCGCCGGCGGTTCCGACCCTGCAACCGGCGACCGGATCACCGTGCGATCTGAAGGTCGAGGGGCTTTGCAAGTCCTTCGGCAGGGAGAAAAACGTGCTGAGCGGCGTTTCCTTCTCCGTTGGCCGAAGGGAAGCCGTTGCCCTCATCGGCTCAAACGGTGCCGGGAAGTCGACAGCACTGCGCTGTGCGCTGCGGCTGATCGAGCCGGAAGCCGGATCTGTCCTGCTTTTCGGTGAAGACATTTCCGCCGCGCGTCAGTATCAGCTCAGGCGGGTGCGTGCGGAAGTCGGATTTGTCTTCCAAAAACACAATCTGGTGCCGCGGGTCTCGGCGCTTACCAATGTCATTCACGGCAACCTCGGCCGAAACGGCGGTCTGCGCGGCTGGTCGCAGCTGCTGGCATCTGCAGGACTGCGCGAGCGCGCCATGGCCTGCCTTGAGCGGGTCGGCCTGGCAGACCACGCCATGAAACGGGCTGACCAGCTGTCCGGCGGCCAGTCGCAGCGGGTTGCGATTGCGCGGGCGCTGATGCAGCAGCCCAGAATGATCGTCGCGGACGAACCGGTGGCGAGCCTCGACCCTGTCGCCGGACAGGAGGTCATGGATCTCTTTCACCAGCTGACCCGGGAGGAAGGCATCACGCTGCTCTTCACCTCGCATAACGTCCAGCAGGCGCTCGACTATTCCGATCGCATCCTGGCGATCCGCCAGGGTGAAGTCGTGCTGGATGAGGACAGCCGGGTGCTGTCGGCAGCGGATCTGGGCCACCACTATGGCTGATCCCGTTTCCCTCACGTCCAGAAGAATGCCGGACCGGTTCGAGCGGCCGGGCGTGCTGCACTTCACCGCCTATGTGGCGCTCATTGCCTTCGTGATCTGGTCGTTCCAGGGCGCGGGCTTCTCGTTTTCGGCCCTGGTGTCGGGCGGTCCGGCCCTGACGGACTTCCTCTCCCGAGCCTGGCCACCCTCGCTCGACCGGTTGCCGCAGCTCTCCAAGGCCCTCGTCGAAACCTTTCAGATGGCGCTGGCGGGCACGATCATCGGTATCGTCCTGAGCCTGCCGCTGGCAATCCTCGCCGCCAAAGGGCTGACGCGGCAGACCATGGTCTCGCGTCCGATCTACACCGCCGCCCGTTTGCTGATCGCACTGTTCCGAACCGTTCCGGATCTCGTCTGGGCGCTGATCTTCGTGATCGCGGTCGGGCTCGGCCCGTTTGCCGGCACGCTGGCGATCGCGGTCGACACGATCGGCTTCTGCGGACGGTTCTTCGCCGAATCCATGGAAGATGTCGAGAAGGGGCCTAGCGAGGCCCTGACGGCGGCCGGCGCCGGCCGTCTCGACACGATCTTTTGCGCGGTCGTTCCCGCGGCCATGCCCTCCTTCATCACCACTTCTCTGTTCGCGCTCGAGAAGGCGACGCGGTCCTCGGTCGTGCTCGGGCTCGTCGGGGCCGGCGGCATCGGCATCGAGCTGAAAGTGGCGATGGATTTTTTCGACTACCAACTGGCGATGACCATCATCCTGATGATCTTCGTCCTTGTGCTTTGTGTTGAACGGCTCGGCACGCTTGCCCGCAGCCGCATACTGGAAGGATCATCCCAATGAGTTCCACCCTGTCCCTTGAGAAAACCGATACGGCGCATCTGGCCTGGGACAAGCGCTGGCGCACCGAAGAAGGCCGGGCCGACTGGCTGCGACCGGACGCGGATGTCGCCAACCTCATCGAAAGACTGCGGCCGCAAGGTGGCGTCAGGGCCCTCGATCTCGGCTGCGGCGTCGGCAGGCACGCGCTGGCATTCGCCCGGGCCGGCTTCGAGACCCATGCGATGGATCTCTCCGAGGCCGGTCTTGCCGAACTGAAAAAAAGCGCTCAATCGGACGGATTGACCATCGAGACCCATCTGGCACCGATGACCGCGTTGCCGTTCGCCGATGACAGCTTCGATTTTGTGCTGTCCTTCAATGTGATCTATCACGGTGATCCCTCAATTGTGCGGACCGCAATCGCCGAGATCTCGAGGGTGCTGAAACCGGGCGGGATCTACCAGGGCACGATGCTTTCCAAGCGCAACGCAAACTACGGCATGGGCAGGGAAGTCGCGCCGGACACTTTCGTGCTGGACGGGGACGACGACAAGGATCATCCGCATTTTTATTGCAGCGCCGCCGAACTGGTCGCGCTATTCGACCGGTTCGAGCTCAGCTACCTGGAGGACAAGGTCCATTCCAAGCCGGGCTCGTGGCACTGGCACATGATCGCGGACCTGAAGGCCTGAATGGAGGCAGGAGCCGCGCCCATTGCGGCGTGGCCGGAGCGGGCGTTCGCCGGTTTCGGTTGAACGCCCGGAATTCTACTCTCCGGCCGGTTCCGGCAGCGGCTCGTCCGTTTCCGGAGCCAGGGTCTGGTCCGCGTCCGCGGTCGGCTGGCGGGTGAAGCCCTTGAGGTCGGCGAATTCGCGTGCGTCGCGCTGGATCTCGACCGCGCTGAGAGCATAACCCGTGGCCAGTTCGGCCAGCGAGCGCAGCGCATGCATATGGATGCGTTCATAGCCGTGGCTGGCATCGACGCCGAAGGTGATCAGCGCGGTGCGTACATCGGCGCCGGCCTCGATGGCGGTGGCCGCGTCGGAGCGGTAGAAGCGGAAGACGTCCTTCTGGAACTTGATGTCGTTCTCGCGGCAGAGCTGAGCCATCTTGCGGGTGAGATGGAAGTCGAACGGGCCGGTCTGGTCGGCCATTGCGATGGTGACGCCGAATTCGTCCGAGTTCTGGCCCGGAGCGGTGGTGCCGTTGTCGATCGCGACGAGCGAGGCGATGTCCGGCGTCAGGATCGACTGGGCGCCGTGCCCGGTTTCCTCTGCGATGGTGAAGAGCCAGAAAACGTCGACGGTCGGTTCGATGCCGGCTTCCACCAGCGCCTTGATCGCGGCCAGCATCACGGCAACGCCCGCCTTGTTGTCGAGGTGACGCGAGACGATGAAGCCGTTGTGAAGGAATTCCGGTGCCGGGTCGATCGCGACGAAATCGCCGACGTCTATGCCGAGACGGTGCAGGTCGTCGACCGACTTGGAGTAGGCGTCGACCCGGAGTTCGACAAAGGGCCACCCGATCGGCAGCTCGTCGACGCCGGTATTGTAGGTGTGACCGGAGGCCTTCAGCGGCAGGATCGTCCCGGTATAGGCACCGCTTTCGGAAAAGATCGTCGTGCGGGCGCCTTCGGCGAAGCGCGCCGACCAGTGGCCGATGGGCACGAGCTCCAGACGGCCGTTTTCCTTCAGCGACTTGACCTGGGCGCCGAGCGTATCGAGATGAGAGACGAAAGCTCTTGCGGGCCGGCGCGATCTGCCCGAGATGCGCGCGCGCACGCCGCCGCGGCGGGTGATCTCATAGAAAACGCCGAGCGCTTCCAGTTCCTTCGACAAATGCCGAACGATTTCGTCCGTATAGCCGGTCGGGCTCGGGATTTTCAGAAGGTCTTTCAGTCGGTCGGACAGGTAGGCGATATCGATATTCAGCAAGGTCATGTAGCGGCCCGGTGCAAAGTCGTCCTGACGGGCTGAGGCACCGACAGGGGAAACAGGAAATCCACGAAGCGTTCGGCGGTCGGCTGCGGTTCGTGGTTGGCGAGCCCAGGCCGCTCGTTTGCCTCGATAAAACGATACTCCGGTTGTCGCGGGTCTTTGACCATCAAGTCAATGCCGGTCACCGGAATTTCTATCGCCCGCGCGGCCTTTATCGCCGCGTCAATCAGAGTGTGGTGTGTCTCGCCGGTGACATCGTGAATGGTTCCGCCCGTGTGCAGATTGGCCGTGCGCCGCACTGCGAGCCGCTCACCTTCCGGCAGGACGTCCTCAAGTCCGAAGCCGTTTGCACTCAGGCAGCGCCGGACTTCGTCGTCGATCAGGATTTTGGATTCGCCGCCCGTCGCTGCGGAGCGCCTGCGGGACTGGATATCGATCAGTTCGTGAATCGTGGTCTTGCCGTTGCCGCAGATTTCCGCCGGCTTGCGCAGGGCGGTGGCGACGACCTTGTAGTCGATCACCACCAGGCGCAGGTCCTGACCGGTGACGAACTCCTCGATCAGGACATCGTTGGAATAGGTGCGGGCGATCTCCACCGCAGCCATAACCTCTTCGGTGGTCGTCAGTCCGATGGCGATGCCCTTGCCCTGTTCGCCGCGTGCGGGCTTGACCACAACGGATCTGTGCTGATCGAGAAAGGCGTCGATCTCATCGGCGGAATGCGCCAGGATCTGGTCCGGCACCGCAACGCCAGCGCGTTCGACGATGCGCCGGGTGGTTGCCTTGTCGTCGCAGATCGACATGGCGACGGCGCTGGTGAATTCGCTCAAGGACTCGCGGCAGGCGACGGAGCGGCCGCCATAGGAGAGCCGGAAAAAGCCGCCTTCCGCATCGATGATTTCCGACTGAATGCCGCGCCGCCGTGCCTCGTTGAGGATGATTGTGGCATAAGGGTTCATCTTGTCTTCGACCGCGGGGCCGGCAAACAGCGCCTCATTGATGGTGTTCTTGCGCTTGACCGTGAAATAGGGCACCCGCTCGAAGCCCAGTTTTTCATAAAGGGCAATGGCGAGGTCGTTGTCATGCAGGACGGAGAGGTCCAGATGCGGCGCTCCCTTGCCCTTGAAAACTTCCGCCAGACGGCGCACCAGCGCCTCGCCGATACCCGGAAACCGCGCCTGCGGCGAGACCGCAAGACACCAGAGCGAACTGCCGGGATCGGCGCCGTTTGTCGCCTTGCCGTGATCCACGCCCATGGCCGTTCCGACGATGGTGCCCGTTTCGTCCTCTTCGGCGACCAGCACGGTGATCATGCGCGGATCGAGCTCCGACCAGAAGAATTCCGGCGGTACCGGTACCATGCCCCGGCTGAGATAAAGCTCGTTGATCGCTTCCGCGTCGCTGCGCGAGGACAGGCGCCGCACGGTGAAACCCTTGCGGCGCATGCGGGCAGGACGGTAGGTGGACAGGTTCAGGCGGAACGTGTGTGAGGGATCCAGAAACAGCTCCTGCGGTGCGGATCCGACCAGAACGTGCGGATCGCGCACATAGAAGGCGATGTCGCGCCTGTCGGGCCTTTCGTTGCGCAGCACCTCCACGAGCTTGTCCGTCTCGCGATAGGTGTTGGCGAAGACCAGCCGGCCCCATCCGCAATCGACGAAGCGGTTTTTCTGTGCCTCGGACTCGTCCTGGCGATATTCGGGTTTGAGCCCGTGAACCCGCATGCGCTTCAAGCGATGGTCGAAGGCACCTTTCGGCCGGGATGGTTCATGCTCCGCCATTCGTCAGACCTCCTGCGCCTGCAGCCACATCTCCAGAAGCGCGACCTGCCACAGTTCCGATCCGCGCAACGGCGTGATGTACTTGGTGGGATCGGCGTAAAGCTTCTCAAGGTAAACGTCGTTGAAGAGGCCGCGTTCCCGCGCTGCCTGGCTGGAGAGCGTGTCCCGCACCATGTCGAGGTAGTCACCCTGGATGTATTTGAGGGCGGGCACCGGAAAATAGCCCTTCGGCCGGTCGATAACGGCGCTCGGGATCACCTGACGGGCGGCATCCTTCAGTACGCCCTTGCCCTCCTGGGCCAGCTTGAATTCCGCAGGGATGCGGCCGGCAAGCTCCACCAATTCGTGGTCGAGGAAGGGAACGCGCGCTTCCAGTCCCCATGCCATGGAGTGGTTGTCGACGCGCTTGACCGGATCGTCGACCAGCATGACGTTGGTGTCGAGGCGCAGCGCCTTGTCGACCGGGTCCTCGGCACCCGGCATGCCGAAATGCGCCTCGGCGAAGGCAAGGCTTTCGTCCTTGTCGCAATGATAGGCAGGCGATACGGCTTCCGCCATCTGCTCGGCCGTACGGTCGAAAAAGGCGGCGGCATAATCCTGCAGCGGTTGGTTCGAACCCGTGAGTTTGGGATACCAGTGATAACCGGCGAAAACCTCATCCGCGCCCTGGCCGGACTGCACCACCTTGATGTGCTTGGAAACTTCGCGCGACAGAAGATAGAAACCGATATTGTCGTAGGAGACCATCGGCTCGGACATCGCCCGGATGGCGCCGGGAAGATTTTCCTGCAGTTCCGAAGACGGAATGAAGATCTTGTGGTGGTTGGTGCCGTAATGCTCCGCGATGAGATCCGAATACTGGAATTCGTCACCTTTCTCGCCATGGGCTTCCTCGAAGCCGATGGAGAAGGTGGCAAGACCCTGCTGGCCTTTTTCTGCCAGAAGGCCGACGATCAGGCTCGAATCGACGCCGCCTGACAGAAGCACGCCGACGGGCACATCGGCCACCATGCGGCGGCGGACGGCCGTTCGCAGTCCTTCCAGAACCATATCGCGCCACTCGTCGGCGCTGCGGGCAAGGTCCTCTGAGGTCTTCGCAAAGTCAGGCTTCCAGTAGGTATGGTCGCTCGAAGTGCCATCGGTCTCGATCGTCCGCACGGTTGCCGCAGGCAATTTGCGCACCCCGTTCAGGATGGTACGCGGGGCAGGGACGACCGCGTGCCAGCTCATGTAGTGGTGCAGGGCTACCCGGTCGATCGAGGTGTCGATGCCGCGGCCGGCCAGAAGCGCGGGCAGGGACGAGGCAAAGGCCAGCCGTCCGCCGGCTTCGCTGAAATAGAGCGGCTTGATGCCGAACCGGTCGCGGGCCAGGTGGATGCGGCCGCTGTCATGCTCGTGTATGGCGACGGCGAACATGCCATGGAAGCGGTTGAAGCAGTCCTTGCCCCATTCCGCCCAGGCTTTCAGGATCACTTCCGTGTCGCTGGTGGAAAAGAAGCTGTAGCCGCGGTCGCTCAGCTCGGAGCGCAGCTCCTGATAATTGTAGATACAGCCGTTGAAGACAAGGCTGAGACCGAGCGCCATATCGGTCATCGGCTGGGTGCCGCGCTCGCTCAAATCGATGATTTTCAAGCGCCTGTGACCGAATGCGACCCGGCCGCGCTGGGTCACTCCCATGCTGTCCGGGCCACGCGCCGCCATGGCGTCCGCCATCCGGCTGACCCGGTTCACATCCGCCTGGGTTCCGTTGAAAACCACTTCGCCGCAAATGCCGCACATATTGACAAGTTACTCCGTTTCTTGAAAAGACGGCCACTATATAGAACTCTAATCATTAGAGTTCAAACGAATAGAGGTGAAGTTATGCAGGCGATGCAGTCATCGCAAGTGGTCAAGGCCATCCGGAAGATCGTACGTGCCATTGATTTGCGCTCTCGCGAAGTTTCTCGTCTGACGGGGCTGACCATACCACAGATCGTTGTGCTGCAAGGGGTTCGCGACCTTGGCGAAGTGACCACGAAGGCGCTGTCCGACAATTCGGACCTCAGCTCGGCGACTGTGGTCACCATCCTCGACAAGCTGGAGGAAAAAGGCCTGATCGAACGGTATCGCTCCATGGCCGACAGGCGAATCGTCCACGCACGGCTGACAAAGAAGGGAACGGCGGCGACGTCCGATCTGCCGGGCCTGCTGCATCAGGACTTCGAACGCAAGTTTGCCGGTCTTTCGGCCGGGGACCGGGCCCAACTCGTCACCTCGATCGAGCGGATTGCCGAAATGATGGACGCCCACAAACTTGATGCGGCGCCGATCCTGATGACGGGAAAGCTGGACGACTGAAAGAGGCGGACACGCTCCAGGTGAATCCGGGAACGTTCAGGCGCGCCGCTTTGCGGTGCGCCCTGTGCTGCTCCCTTGAGAGCTCGAGGCCAGTTTCGCATGAAATGCGTCGAGCTTTTCCACCAGGCGATCCGCAGGCACGGCCGGCGAACAATAGAAACCTTGGATTCCGTTGCAGCCATGCCGCACAGTCAGGGCATATTCACCTGCGGTTTCCGCGCCTTCGGCTATGACCCTCAGGCCGAGGCTGCGGCCCAGACCGACGATCGCCTGGAAGAGTTGTTCCTTCTGTGGCTGCATATCAGCGTCTGCCAGGAACGCCCGGTCGATTTTCAGTTCCTGGAAGGGCAACCGGTGCAGATACATCAGCGAGGAATAGCCGGACCCGAAATCGTCAAGCGACAACTGCACGCCGATACGCTGCAGCTCCGACAGGATGTCGAGAACGATCTGTTCTCTGGTGTCGACAAACACTGTCTCCGTCACTTCCAGACACAGGAGACGCGCCGGCAATCCGTATCGATCCAGCATGCTGCGCACGGTTTCGGCGAAGTTCGACTGGCGAAACTGTAGCGGCGAAACGTTGACGGAGACATGGCCGAAATCAAACCCGTCGCGACGCCATTCGGCAGCCTGCCCGCACGCCGTTTCCAGCACATACTGACCAAGTTCCAGGATAAGACCGGTCTTCTCGGCGATCGGAATAAACTCACCGGGCGGGACGAAACCGCGTGTTTCGCTCGGCCAGCGTATCAGTGCTTCGAGACCGATCAGCGAACCGTTCGTAGGGTCGATCTGCGGCTGGTAGTGCAGGGTGAGTTGCCGGGTCTTGAGTGCCGCGCGCAGAAGCGTTTCCGTCAGCATCTCGCGCTGGATCCGGTCGTTGAGCGGCGGTGAGAAGAACTCGTAGTGCGGAACGCTGCTTTCCTTTGCCGCCCGGAGAGCCAGGCCCGCGACCCTGTGCGCGGTTTCCACGTCCTGCGCGTCCTGGGGCAAGAGGGCGATGCCGATGCTCGGCTCCACCCGTATCTCGCCTTCCTCCAGTTGGAAGGGAACGGAGAGCATTTCGATCGCCTGGACCGCATAGTCCTCGGCGACCGATCCCTTCTTGTCGAAGGGTAGCAGGATGCAGAAATCGTCAGCGGAAATGCGCGCAATCTGGGCGCTGGGCCCGAAGATATTGGCAAGGCGCGCATAGGCCTGCAACAGCACCCGGTTGCCGACCTGCTGTCCGAACGTATCGTTGACCTTCGCAAAGCCGTTGAAATCCAGATGGATCAGCGAGGCGGAGAAATTATCCGCCTGAGTCTGTTTCAGCGTCTTGCTGAGGTCGGAGAAGTAGCGGGCGCGGTTGCCGGCGGTTGTAACGGGGTCGGTATAGGCGAGCTTGTGCAACTTGTCCTGGAGATCCGTGACCCTTTCCAGCCCGTGCGCAAGATCGCCGACTTCATCCCTCCGGTCCACGTAGGGAATTGCCTTTGGTTGCGTTCCTGAAGCCAATTCGTCGGCTGCCCTGGCAAGCCGTCGCAGCGGCCTGAGTTCGAACCGCAGGACCACGGTGCCGACCAGAATGACGGAGGCCAGGATGAGAATCGCGGTTGTGCCGATCCTGGTCTTCAGCCTGTTTTCCGCGAGGGACAGGTCGTCGACCCAGCCGACATCGACCGCCAGTGCGCCTGCCACGCTGCCGGTGTCGGCCAGTATCGGCGTCAGGTAGGCAAGCCGGTGCCGACCTTGCGCCGGAACGTTGCCGACATAAGGCCGGCCCGCGACGAGGCTCGCAAAGGCCGGGTGGCCGTCACGAATTGAAAGGGCGGGGTCCGGAACTCCGTGCGATGTGGCCAAGGTATTGGCAAGGCGTTCGAAGGAAGTCGTCTCCGCCGACCAGCGGAAGAGGCTTGCGGCGCCCTGGTGGGTCCGCCCGATGACAGTCGTCAGCCGGTTCAGCTTTTCGCCCTGCGTAAGGGCATCGGGCTGCGCATCGGCGGTGAGGCGAATTGCGACAGGATTGTTTGAAGAATCAAATTCGGCACGGAAAGTCGAGCCGGTGCCGTAGCTCAGGATCGTCACCGCTGCACGCGCTGCCCGGTCAATACGGATCGTGGCGTTTTCTTTTGTCGTGCGGGACAACTCAAGATAACTCAGTCCCGAGACAAGGCTGATGCTGCAAAGCACCACAACAACAAGAATAACGCTTATCCGGAATACAAGCGAATGTATGCCTAGCCGTTCTATCTCACCAAATCCCTGTCAATTTCGCGTAATGGGAGTTCTTTGCCGCCCGGCACGTTATAGTAATATCTATTCGCTACGAAATCCTGAACATTCATCCAAAATTTCTGCCGTTCTTGAGGGCGCGAAAGTCAGGCGGCGGCGAAGGTCGGCGGCGTTCTTCGGCAGAAAAGCCGATGCTTCGTCCTTGTGGTTTGTTTCGCCTTGGCATTTTCAGGCATTGGCTTGTCGGGGAAGGCGTATCGGGCCCATTGGAAAATGCCGCGAAAGGCGCTAGGACGGGGGCTGGTGCGCTTCCCGGCTGGGGGCTGGCCGATTGGGCGTGTTTCGGGAAGATGGCTGCTTGATTTCTCTCAGACCAGTTTTGAACGTTCTCGGATTTCTGTATGTGGGCCTTGCGACAGCGATGCTCATACCGGCGATCGTGGACGTGGCGCAGAAGAATGCCGACTGGCAGGCCTTTGTCTTTTCCGCGCTTCTGACCGGCATGGTCGGCATGCTGCTGTCGCTGGCCGTCGGCGGTTCGCTGCGCGAAGGGCTCGATACGCGCCAGACCTTTATTCTGACGACACTTGCCTGGACGACACTGCCGGCTTTCGGCGCGCTGCCGTTTCTGTGGCTCGGGATCGGCTACGCGGATGCCGTCTTCGAGGCTGTTTCCGGTTTCACGACCACGGGATCCACGGTGTTGAGCGGCATCGACAGCCTGCCGCCCGGACTGCTCGTCTGGCGCTCGCTCATGCAGTGGATGGGCGGCGTCGGGATCATCGTCATGGCCATCGTGCTGCTGCCGTTCCTCAGGATCGGCGGCATGCAGCTCTTTCAGAGCGAGAATTCCGACAGGTCCGAGAAGATCGTCAGCCGATCGGTGGAACTGATCCGCCTCATCGGCCTTGCGTATCTCTTCATGACCGTCTTGTGCATTGCGTCCTATCTTGCAACCGGCATGGATCTGTTCGACGCATTCAATCATGCGCTGACGACCATCGCGACCGGCGGCTTTTCGACACATGATGTTTCCTTCGGCTATTTCACCAACCCGGCTTCGGGCTGGGTCGCCGTGTTCTTCATGATCGTCGGCGCGCTGCCTTTCGTATTGGTGGTCCAGGCCCTGCGTGGCCATCCGCTGCTGCTCTGGCGTGATCCGCAGGTCCGTGCGCTGCTCGGGTTCCTGGCCCTGGTGTCTCTGACCTTGACGGTCTATCTCGGCGTCAACATGCATTTTCCCTTCGACGATGCATTGCTGAAAGCCACCTTCAACGTGGTGTCCATCGTCACGGGAACGGGATATGCGCTTGGCGACTACTCCGAATGGGGCGCTCCGGTGGTCGGGATCGCGCTGCTCTTGATGTTCGTCGGGGGCTGCACAGGCTCGACAACCGGCGGCATCAAGATCTTCCGCTTCTTGGTATTCTTCGGCACGGTGCGAGCCCACTTGCGCCGGATGGTGCGACCGCACCGGATCATGTCGGAAGAATACGGCGGCACCCGGCTTACGCCCGAACTCTCCTTCTCCGTCCTTGCCTTTCTGGTCGTCTACATGGGTTCGGTCGGCGTCATCACCGTTGCCCTGTCCTTTTTCGACCTCGATCTGGTCACGGCCATTTCCGCCGCGGCAACCTCCGTCGGCAACGTGGGGCCGGGTCTCGGCCCGGTGATCGGCCCCTCCGGTCATTTTGCCCCGCTTCCGGATGGAGCGAAATGGCTGCTGTCCTTCGCCATGCTCGTCGGCCGTCTCGAACTTTTCACGGTGCTGGTGCTCCTGGACCCCGATTTCTGGGCCAAGTAGGTGGGTCCTCACGGGAGCCGGGGATCATCATCCCAGAAACGCTGAAAGAGATCTTGCCATGAAGTTTTCCGCCCCCCTCGTCAGCGGCCGTCTCGTCAAGCGGTACAAGCGTTTCCTGGCCGATGTCCTGTTGGATGCCGATGGAAGCGCGGTGACTGCACATTGCGCCAATCCCGGCTCCATGCTGGGGCTGAAGGAGCCGGGCGCCCGGGTGTGGCTGTCGGCGTCCGACAATCCGAAGCGCAAGCTCAAGTATTCATGGGAGGTGATCGAGGCGGACGGAGCGCTGGTCGGCATCAACACCGCCCATCCGAACGCGCTGGTGGAAGAAGCGCTTGCCGCCGGGCGCCTTGAGGCGCTGAAGGGCTATGCCGCGCTGCGCCGCGAGGTGAAATACGGCAAGAACTCGCGGGTTGATATCCTGCTGGAGGGGGCAGGCGGTGAAAAGACCTTTGTCGAGGTGAAGAACGTCCACCTGATGCGCCGGCCGGGCCTGGCTGAATTTCCCGACAGCGTAACGGCGCGCGGCGCCAAGCATCTGGCGGAACTCGCCGACATGGTTGCCGAAGGGCACCGGGCCGCGATGGTGTTTCTTGTCCAGCGGCCGGACTGCACGCGGCTGAGCCTTGCCTCGGACATCGATCCGGCCTACGCGGCCGCCTTTGCCGAGGCGGCCAGAGCAGGAGTTGAGGTCTATGCCATCGGGTGTGACGTGCGTCTCGACGGCATCGACGCAATGAGGCCAGTCGAGGTCACGATCTGAGCCGCGCTCAGGCCTGCCGAACCACGATCGGCGTTCCGTTGGGAACCCGGTTGTACAGGTCGATCACGTCTTGCTGCAGGAGCCGGACGCAGCCTGAAGAAACCGCTTTGCCGATGGACCAGTATTCCGAGGTTCCGTGCACTCTGTAAAGCGTATCGCGGCCACCTTCGAAGATATAGAGGGCGCGTGCGCCGAGGGGGTTGTCCAGGGCCGGTGCCATGCCGTTTCGATATTCCTCCAGTTCCGGCTGCCGTGCGATCATTTCGGCGGGCGGCGTCCAGGTCGGCCATTCGCGCTTGTATTGAATGCGGGCGCGGCCACCCCACTCGAAACCGGCGCGGCCGATACCGACACCGTAGCGCATCGCCTTTCCGCCTTCCATGGTCAGATAAAGGAACCTGTTGGGCGTGTCGACGATGATCGTGCCTGCCGGTTCAGGCGCAGCGTAGTCGACGAGCTGGCGGTAATAGACCGGATCGATTTTGGTCAGGTCGACCGCGGGAATGGGAAAGCGTTCTTCCGGCATCGCCCGGTACATCTGCAGGAATTCAGGTGCAATCGGCCGGCCCTTGTAGGTTGGACCAGCCTGCTGGGGGAGGGGCTGTCGGGTCGAGGCGCAGCCGGAGGCAAGTGCTGCAGCGGCGGAAGCGATAAAGAGGCGTCGGTTAAGCATTCCAGTTTCCGTTTGGACCAGTGGTCAATCTTTGGGGCGAAGCGTTCTTCGAAAACGTCCCGCACGCTCAAGGGTTCATTTCGGATGTGATCCTGAGCCGGGCCCCTGCTCGCCTCCCGGAGCCGCAGCAGTCACGATCACGAAAACGGCCGGCCGGACTAGCTGTCCGACCGGCCGCTGAAAGCCTTATCAGGATATTTCCGGCGGAAAAGTGGCAGGTGGATCACCAAGCGGTGAGCACGGGCCTGTCCGGGCTGCAGTGTGTCAAAATGCCCACGATTGCCCGAGGGCGCCTAGCCTGCGGATTCCTTGGAAAGCGGCGGCTGAAACTGCCAGCCCATGTCCCAGGGAAAATAGATCCAGGTGTCCTGGGAGACCTCGGTGATGAAGGTGTCGACCATCGGCACGCCGACGGGCTTTGCATAGACGGTGGCGTAGTGGGCCTTGGGCAGCATTTCCCGAACCACTTTCAGGGTCTTGCCTGTATCCACAAGGTCGTCGATCACCAGGACGCCGCTGCCTTCACCGTCTTCAAGGTCGATAACCTTGGGGTCGATCGGCTTTATGACCTTGAGCGCGCCCTGGCTGTCATAGTCGTGATAGGAGGCGATGCAGACCGTTTCGATGGTGCGGATGCCGAGCTCGCGGGCGACGATCCCGGCCGGTACCAGCCCGCCACGGGTGATGCAGACGATGGCCTTCCATTCGCCTTCGCTCGACAGGCGCCAGGCGAGGGCGCGGGAATCTCTGTGAAACATGTCCCAGGAGACCGGGAATGCCTTGTTTTGAGCCGGGTTTTCCATTGCTTGTCCTTCAGATTTGGCCCGTGATTTCGGCAACGGCATCTGCAACATCCCTGGCAGCTGCCAGGAGAATGGCCTCATCGCGAGCGCGAATCACGATCTGTGTTGTGAATTTTCCGTCGGTGGCCTTGGGATAGGACCCGATCAGCGTCTGCGGATGCGCGTCCTGAATGGCCGCCAGGCGCTCGGCGATCCGGCTTTCGGGCATGTCGGCGGAGACAGTTTCCGACAGCATTTTCCTGCCGGTCCTCAAGGTAGGGGCGATTGCGTCCATCATGGCCTGCATGATGGACGGCACGCCGGCCATCACATGGACGTTTTCCAGCCGGAAGCCGGGGGCCTTGGACACCTTGTTCTCGACCAGATCGGCGCCTTCCGGGATCCGCGCCATGCGCTGGCGCGCCGGGGTGAACTGGCCGGGCGGATAATGCGGTTCCATCAGCGCAACGGCCCGCGGATCCAGGAGCAACGCAACGCCGAATGCCTCGGCAATGCTTTCCGCGGTGATGTCGTCATGGGTCGGTCCGATGCCTCCGGACGTGAAGACATAGTCGTACTTCGCCCGCAAGCCATTGACGGCAGTGATGATTTCCGGCTTCTCGTCCGGCACGATCCGAACTTCCTTCAGGTCGATGCCGAGCGCGGTCATATAGTCGGCGAGGAAGCCGATGTTCTTGTCCTTGGTGCGGCCGGACAGGATCTCGTCGCCGATGACCAGAAACGCAGCGGTTACAACGTCATCTGGCTTCTGATCGGACATCTTCGAACTCCCTGACACCTGGATGGGGATTGGCTTTATCGCAGCTTTCTTCCCGGCTCAAGCGAAAGCGGGCCTAACGCTCCGGCGACCAGCCATAAATGTCGTCGTAGCGTGCCGCCAGGGCGGTCGGCCGGGACATGCGCAGAAACGTGTCGCGTGCAAAAGCGAGCGCCCCGGAATAGTGGAAGGTGCGGGCGTTGCCGAGTGAAATCCGCTGAACCCGTTCCACCCTGGATTTTCGCTGGCGTTCATAGGCCCTCAGTGCAGCCGGAATGTTGTCGGCTTCCGCAGGCAGATGGGCCGCAAGAACTGCGGCATCCTCGATGGCCATGGCGGCGCCCTGTGCCATGAACGGCAGCATGGCGTGGGCGGCATCGCCGAGAAGCGCGACATGTCCGTGGGTCCACGGGCCCGACGCATCGACGCTGCACAATGCCCATTTCAGCCATTTGTCCGGAATGTTGAGCAGATTGCGCACTTCCGTCGGCCAGGACCTGAAGATCTTCAGCATCGTTTCCTTGTCGGCCTTTGCCGACCAGGTTTCGTCCTGCCAGCTTTCTTCCGCCAGCGCGACGATGTTGAGCTCGCGGCCGCCACGCACCGGATAGTGCACCAGATGCGCATCCTTGTGGAGCCAGATGCCGGCTTCGCGCCGCCATCTCTCGGGAACGCTCTCGACGGGCACCAGCGCCCGGTAGGCCACCTGGCCGCTGTAGCGGGCGTTTTCGTGCGCCGGTACCAAGCGCCGTGTCCTGGACCAGACGCCGTCGGCGCCGATCAGCGCCTTGCAGCGCAGATTTCCCGTGACTTCCTGGTCCTGAAACATGCACACGAGGTGGTCGTAGGGCGTCAATTCCAGGTCCGTGACCTCGCTGCCGAGCCAGACCTCGATGCCGTTCGCCTGGACCTTTTCCAACAGAACCTTTTGCAGGTCTGCGCGATGGATCTCCCAGAACGGATAACCGTGTCGCGTCTTGAGGTAGTCGCCGAACTGAACGGTAGCAAGCTGCCGGTTGGTCGCGCCAGAACGGATCGTCAGGCGGTCGGGAGCGAAGGCATATGGTTTAAGCGCTTCCAGGACGCCGAGCCGGTCGAGCACGGCACAGGCATTGGGAGAAAGCTGCAGGCCGGCACCGACTTCCGAAAGTGCCCGTACCTTGTCCATGATGACGATATCATGGCCGCGTGCGCGCAGGGCCAGGGCGGCTGCCAGGCCGCCAATCCCGGCGCCTGCAATGACGATCCGGTCAGCGGCCTCACCATTCGTGCTCATGGAGAAAGTCTTAGGTTACGCTGCGACAGGCGTCCAGCTGCAATCCGAGGGCGAGGATTCGGTTGCCTGCAGTGTCTTGTCGAACTTGTACAACGTCGAGCAATAGGGGCAGACGATTTCAGCTTCGTCGCCCATATCCAGAAACACATGAGGGTGATCGAAAGGCGGATTGGCGCCGATGCACATGAATTCCCGCGCACCGATCGCTACCGAATCGTGTCCGCTGGTGTTCTGGAAATGCGGGACGACATGATCCGCCATGATGAAATTCCTCTGTCTCGAAACGGTCGGACCCCGATAGCAAATTTCCGCGGGCATATCCATTTGTAAAATTGATAAGGAGCCAGACGACTTGCGGTCCGCTGCCGGCGGCCCGACGTCCTGCGGAAGATCAATTGGGCTTTGCCATCCACGCCCAAACCTCTTACTCTACCGGAGAAAAGTGTTTTCCGTTTACGTAAGGGTTAATCAAGTTTCATGCCCCAGTTCGAATTTGACGGAGTGCGGATCGCCTATCTGGACGAGGGTGAGGGCGATCCCATCCTGCTGATCCACGGGTTTGCCTCGAACAAGCAGGTGAACTGGCAATACCCGGGATGGGTCGATCTCCTGGTCCGCGACGGCCGGCGCGTGATCGCCATCGACAACCGCGGCCATGGCGACAGCCAGAAATTCTATGATCCCGCAGATTACGGGGCTCCTGTCATGGCGGAGGATGCCAGGCGGCTGCTCGATCATCTGGAGATCGAGCCGACGTCATGGGGTATTCGATGGGCGCGCGGATTTCGGCATTTCTGACGCTCAACCATCCCTCACGGGTCCGCCGCGCGATTTTCAGCGGTCTCGGCTATGGCATGATCACCGGGATAGGCGACGCGGAGCCGATCGCGCTGGCGCTGGAAACGGAGCGGGTCCAGGATATTTCCGACCGGGCCGGGCGGGCCTTCCGCGCCTTTGCCGAACAGACGGGGTCAGACCGGCGCGCGCTTGCCGCCTGCATGCGTTCGTCCCGCCAGAGGATCAGCGAAGAAGATGTCGCTCGGATCGAACGGCCCGTTTTGGTCGCCGTCGGCACCAAGGATGAAATCGCCGGTTCGCCGCAAAAACTGGCGAGCCTGATGCCGCACGCCGATGTGCTGGAGATCCCGGGAAGGGATCACATGGTGGCCGTGGGCGACAAGGTCCACAAGCAGGGCGTGCTGGCATTCTTGAATAACGTTGAAGCGTAGACGTTGCCGGCCTGCGGGAGGATCAGCAGGGCCGGGAAAACGGGTGAGGGAGGTTGCATGGGTCGGAAACGGGTAGAGTTCCAGGGAGCGGAAAAGAACAGCCTGATCGCGGACCGCTACGGTTCAGGCGAACAGCCGGTCATCATGTTGCATGGCGGCGGTCAGACGCGCCACTCCTGGGACGCGGCTGCGCGGCGCATTGCCGATCTCGGTCATCCTGTCTATTCGCTCGACCAACGCGGGCATGGCGAGAGCGGCTGGGTGCCCTCCGGCAATTATGCCTTTGAGGACTTTGCGAAGGATCTTGTAGCCGTCACCCGCCAGGTCGGTGCGCTGCACCGGGAACGGCCGGTCGTCGTCGGCGCTTCCCTCGGCGGTTTTGCCGGCATGCTGGCGGAGGGGCAGGAAAACCCGGGCGGCCTGGCGGCGCTTGTACTGGTGGACATCACACCGCGGATCGACATGGGTGGCGTTGCCAAGATCCTGGGGTTCATGGGGGACCGGGTCGAAGACGGTTTCGCCGATGTTGAAGAAGCGGCCGACGCGATCGCCCGCTATCTGCCCAACAGGGCAAGGCCGAAAGATCTTTCGGGCCTGTCCAAAAACCTGCGTCTTCATGACGACGGCCGCTACCGCTGGCATTGGGACCCGGCTTTCCTGAAGGCAAAGGCGCACCGCGACCCGAGCCTCGGCGTTGCCGCCCAGGAGGCGATGCTCAAGGCGGCAGGCTTTCTCAAGCTGCCCGTTCTGCTTGTCCGGGGGCAAAATTCCGAACTCGTGTCCATGGAGCATGTGCGCGAGTTCCAGGAGCTGGTTCCGCACGCCAGGTTCACCGATATCCGGGATGCAGGCCATATGGTGGCCGGCGACCGCAACGACGTCTTCGCCGGCGCGGTCGAGGAATTCCTGATTGCGCTGAAGGCCGGTGCCGAAACGGTCTGAGCGGTGGAAGGGCGAGTCTTTTCAGGCGGCTGCGGCAGATTCCTGAGCAATTGATTCAGTTGTGTTTCGGTGCCCTCGTGCAGGGGGCGCCGCGTCAGCGGCCCTGAAAGACAGGCTTCCGCTTTTGCAGGAAGGCATTGTAGCCTTCGCGGTAATCCGCACTGTCGATGCAGATCTGCGCGTTCCTGAAGGCCTCGTCCAGGTCGGCCGCTTTGGGTTTGGCGAGCCGGTTCAGCGCCTGTTTTGCCGCCTTGAGGGAAAGCGGCGCGTTGGCGCCGACCGTGTCGCAAAGGGCGCGGATACGGCGTTGAAGTTCGCCGTCCTCGACGATTTCGTTGACAAGTCCGATCTGCAGCGCCTTTTCCGCCGATATACGCTCTCCGGTGAAGATCAGGCTCTTGGCATTTGAAACGGACACGGCTTCCAGTACGTCGCCAAGCGCTTCGGGCGGATAGGCGAGGCCCAGCCGGGCGGCAGGAATGCCGAAGAAGGCGGAGCGCGCGGCAATACGGATGTCGCAGGCAAGCGCCAGCCCGAGGCCGCCGCCAAGGCAGGGCCCCTCGATTGCCGCGATGACGGGGACGGGAAGCGCTTTCAGGGCCTGGAAGGCCGCCACATTGATAGCGTCATAGTGTTTGGCGGCCTGCGGTGTCGATCTGATGGCCTCGAATTCGGAGATATCCGCGCCGGCGCAAAAGCTCTGGCCGCCGGCGCCCTCGACGATGCACACACGTACGTTCGGAGAGTTCCCGATCGCCCGCAGGCGCTCCGGGATCACCTGCCAGGCGGCGAGAGGCAGCGCGTTCTTGCGGTCAGGAGCATTGAGGACGAGCCTTGCGACCGGTCCTTGAATGTCGAGTATCGGATTGTCGGGCGAGGCGGTCTCTGAGGGATCCGTCGGTATCAAAGTGTCACCTTTTGTTTTTGTTCGTTGCGAAGAGCCCGAAAACCTGGCACTTCCGGGGTTCATTAAAGAGGGTCATATCTGATATCAGCAACTTTGATTTGGGAATATCGGACGACAGTCCTATCTTAAGGACACGGACGGACGGCTTGAAAAGGAGACAGGCCATGTCGGCACAGATCGGCAAGTCAGAATTGAAACATGTTCCGATGCATGATCCGGTTTGGCAGCAGCTGCGCGATGAGGCGCAGGCGATGGTCACAGCGGAGCCTGCTCTGTCTTCCTTCGTCTATGAGACGGTCCTCAATCACGACAGCCTGGAAGAAGCCGTTGTGCACCGCCTGGGCGACCGCCTCGGCCGGGACATCGTGTCCGCCTCGCTGATCCGCCAGACCTATCTGGAGGCACTGGCGGACGAACCGGAGCTGGCCAAGATCTTCCGCGTCGATATCGTTGCGGTCTATGATCGCGATCCGGCGTGCTTCCGTTACCTGGAGCCGGTACTGTACTTCAAGGGCTTCCATGGTCTTCAGACGCATCGGCTGGCCCACTGGCTCTGGCGCCAAGGGCGCAAGGACTTCGCGCTCTATCTGCAGAGCCGGGCATCGGAAGTGTTTCAGATCGACATTCACCCGGCGGTTCCCGTCGGCCGCGGCATCTTCATCGACCACGGCACAGGCATCGTCGTCGGCGGCACCGCGGTTATCGAGGATGATGTTTCCATCCTGCAGGGCGTGACGCTTGGCGGCACGGGCAAGGAAGACGGCGACCGTCACCCGAAAATCCGCCGCGGCGTGCTTCTGGGGGCAGGAGCCAAGGTGCTCGGCAACCTGGAGATCGGGCACTGCTCGCGGATTGCGTCGGGTTCCGTCGTGCTGCAGGACGTTCCGGCCAATACGACGGTTGCCGGCGTGCCGGCCAAGATCGTCGGCAAGGCGGGATGCGCCGAACCGGCCCGCAGCATGAACCAGCTTCTCGGCGACGATGCCGGGACCGACTGATCCTGACCGGTCAGGGCGCGCCTGTAACAAACGGCAAAACAGGAAGACGGGGAAAGAGCGCGGAAGGGCTTTGGCATTTCCGCCCGCTCCTGTAGGGTCCGCGCCGGAACGATGCTGAAAGCAAAAAACAGGAGAGCGCCGTGAAACCCGATGAGATCAAAAAAATCGAAGCGTATCTGCGTTCGAAATTTGAGAACAAAAGCATCAAGGTGCAGGCCCGTCCGCGCAAGGACGACAGCGCCGAGGTTTATATCGGTGACGAGTTCATCGGCGTGGTGTTCCGCGACGATGAGGACGAAGACCTGAGCTGGAATTTCCAGATGGCGATCCTGGAGATCGACCTCGAAGACGTCTGAGGCTGGTTCCAGCTTCAATCGATTCAAGAAGATTGCAGGCGGCTTCCATATGGAGGCCGCCTTTTTCTTGATCCGTTGGAGACGTCAGGGCAGCTGAAATTCGGCGACCTTCGCAGCGACACTTGCATCAAGGCTCCGCCATTCCGGCAGAAGCGACTGGTCGAAACGGTAGCGAAGCTCAAGGCCGGAGGAATAGACGATCGCCCGGTGGCAGGTCGCGGAACCGGTCGAGGGTTCCTTGCGGCAACGGGCAATGAAGCCGTTCCTTTCTACCGGGTCGTAGGCAACCAGATCGGTGAGGGGGGCTCCTTGCGCGGACAAACGCAGCATCTTCAGCCCGTCCGGACCAAAGATCTCGCCGCCACGTGCCAGCCGGCGATAGAACGGATCCAGCCTTGCACGGAGGTTTTCCCTGACCTGATTGCTTTCCAGTTCGATCAGAAGAACCGCTCTGCCGCCTTTGTCCGTCGCCGGTTCAAGGTCCGGCCAGGTCATGGCAAGGCGCAAGGTCTCGAAGACGGTTCCGGGCTCGAGAGATTGCCTTTGCTGGCGGGATGAGCCGATGAAATGCGGCCTCAGGGCGAATTTCGTCGAGCCGACGGATACGGTGACGGGCTGCGAAGGCAGTTCCGGCGCGTGCCAGGGAGAAATCCCCGTCCAGGTGCAGACCTTGCCGACGATATGGGCCGTTCCCAGAACGCAAAGCGCCAAGGCAAGCCAGGTAAACTGTCGGGGGCTTGTGGCGCAGGGGGCGGGGAGCGTTACCGGGATCACCGTGCCGGTCCCCTGCCGCGGGTTGCACGGATCTGGCACAGTCTGTCCCGGTTCGGGACATCTGTCCCGTTGGAGGAGGCCCGGTCAGACACAGCAGCCGACCATATGTCAGGGAATTCGCCCATTCGCCGATCCGGCACAGTCTTTGCTCTTGATCCTTTAGGAATTCTTAATCACTTTCCTCGTGGAAGAGTTAACAAGGGGTTAACAGCCGTGCTGTTCGATATTCTTATCGTTGGATACATTGCCTGTGCGGGTTTCGTGGCGGCAGGCGTCCTCGGCAGCCTCTACCAGCTGATCACGCACCAGCCGCCAAAATTTGCATTTAACAGCGAGTCGGTGCTGGCCTTTGTTGGCGAGCTTCTCGTGTGTGTTTTCGCGGGCCCTTTCATAATCATGCGCAACGCCATCCGCGGACGGCGGATCGAAGGGCGGCCGCTCGGCTGGCTGGTCGCTTCCTCAACCATCGCCGGCATGTGGAGCATGTGCTCCGGGATCATGGTGATCAACGTCGCCCTCCTGATGATCGGATATTCCTGAGGCCCCATGCCGATTTATGCACTTGACGGACGAGCACCGGAATTTCCCGAAAGCGGAGAATTCTGGGTTGCCCCGAATGCGACGCTGATCGGCAATATCGTGCTGGCTGAATCCGCCAGCGTCTGGTTCGGCGCGGTGCTGCGCGGCGACAACGAGACGATTACCGTCGGCATGCGGTCCAACGTCCAGGACGGTTGCGTCTTTCACACCGACATGGGCTACCCGCTGACGATCGGTGCCAATTGCACGATCGGCCACAAGGCTATTCTCCACGGTTGCACGATCGGCGACAATTCGCTGGTCGGCATGGGCGCAACCGTTCTCAACGGTGCAGTCATCGGCTCGAACTGCATCATCGGTGCCAATGCGCTGATCGCGGAAGGCAAGGAAATCCCGGACAATTCGCTGGTGGTTGGCGTCCCGGGAAAGGTCGTTAAGACACTGCCGGCGGATATCGCGGCAAACATCGCCAATTCGGCCGACGGCTATGTGCGCAACTGGCGCCGCTTCAAGGCGGGCCTGCGCGAGCTTTAGAGCGCGTCGCATTTAACTTGAACGTCATGTATCGCTTCTTGCGCTGAAATCCTTGATTTCAGGCGGCGAAAAGCGATGCCGATCTGACGCGACGTGGTTCAGGCTATCCCGATGACGTGTCCAAAAAGACGGGAACCGGCCTGCGGGGGGCGGGCCGGTTCCCTGGATCCGGTCGTGGTAGGGATGGGGAGGGTGGGGACGCGACCGGATCGTCTCAGAGGCCCGGCGAGCCGGACCAATTCCCAAACCTATTTGGACACGCTACTGACGGTGGTTACGCGTGTGTCGGCGATGCCGGTCCACAGCACGGGCGAACTGGCGGACTGGCGCTTGATGTAGCGGTAGGGCGTCGAATACCAGGGCAGAACCGCTTCGATCTGGTTATCGAGGATCATGTCGCCATGGTCGGTGCGGACCGTCAGGACCGCGTGGCCAGAGTTCTGCGTGTCCTTCGCAACGGTGATCAGGAGGGCGCTTTTCGGCCAGCCCGCCGCGATCAGCACGCGCTGCTTCTCAAGGACATATTCTTCGCAGTCGCCATAGCCGTTGACCGGATAGGTCCAGTGTTCTTCCCTGCCGAACAAATCCTGGTCCGTCATCGGCCGGATGCGGCGGTTGACCTCGGTGTTGATGGCGATCAGTTCGTTCCAGCGGGCCTCGTCAAGGCGAACGACCACCGCATCATAGCGTTCCTTCGGGCAGGCCGACCTGTTGTCCTTGCAGAACTGGACATAGCCGACTGGAGGCTTGACCGACGCCTTCATGTCCATGAAGCGGCCGGGATCGGCCATGGCGGCTGTTCCTGCGGTTACCGATGCCAGCATAAGTGCTGATGCGAATAGAGTTCTCTGAAGTAGTTTCATCGTCACGCCCTCCCCAAGGCTGACGCAACGATGACGCACTCGATTTTACTTCGGGAAAATCTTCAAAGTAAAACTCAAAGAGAGTTCTAGTTTTATTTGAAGGTAATTCTAATTATGTTTGAGTTTTACTTTATTCAATATCGACTCAAACTTTCCTAAAATTTGATAGAAACTCCGTAACAGATTGAAAAAAAAGGTGTTTGAGAACTTGGGGAATGCCTGCGCCTCTCAGTGTCCGAAGCGACCTTGATGGTTTAAGGCTGCAATCCCCCATCGGTAAGGGGGTGCCAAAGGGGCCAAACTTTTTTGGTCATTCTTGAAAAAAAAACATTCGCCGGCCCGGTTTCAGGTTTGCGGACGCATGTCGGCAGATGCCTTCCCGGCCGTGGCTGGTCCGGGGGCGGCTAAAAAGTGAAAGCTGATTGCAAGGAGCTGCGGAGACTTCAGTCCGCTTCAGGCGAGGAAATATGATGCTCAAGCAGTTCGCGGCTCTGCACGGCGGCGAACTCGACTGCGATACCGCCCTCGATCCGGCGGACAACGCGCGCATGCATCTTGCCAAGAGTGATCGGATCGCCCATTTCCGGAACGATGTCGGTTGCAAGGGCTGCGCCGGACAGAGAGACGTCGACGATGCGGCAGACATGCTCGGAACCGTCCGGCAGGATCATCCTGGTCATCGGGTTTTTCGGCACGAAACGGTCGTGGCGCCGATCTTCCGGAAGATTGAGTTCATCCCGGTTGGCGAGCCAGGTCAGGACGTTGGCGATCTTGTCACGCTTGCGAACGGTGTTGCGCAGTTCGACGGCAAAGCCGCCGTCGATCAGCCGGGCAATCCGCCCCTCTACACGGCTCAGGTGATCGAGATAGGCAATGACCCTTTCGCCGACCCTGCCGGTTACCGGTGTGATCATTGCCATTCCGCCGGGCGACATGTCGATGACCTGACAGGGATATTCACGGCGATCCTCAAGCATGAACCGGCCCAGAATGTTGACCTGAACCCGTTGATGTCGCCGGCGATCAGTGACTTGAAGCGATCTGCTTCCTTCTGGTGCTGTTGCCAATCCGGCGCTCATGCCTGTTTTATCCAAAATCGTGCGCAAGTCGCACTCTTCCTGGCCGAGATGCGATTTCTGAAGACATCTTCAAAGCACTTTAGGCAGTTGGAGTTAACGATGTGTAAGAGTGTAGCTGAGAAGGGGCTCAGGTCTAGGCTTACAAGAGATAAAAAAAGCGGTCTCGGCACGCATTCAGGCAAAGTCTACTGATTTCGGTCCGAAAAGCGGCAAACCGCGCGGTTCATGCAAGGCCTGGCTGCGGCCATGAGAGGCAACAATGGGAGCGCTGTGTGCGGACCGGGTGATTCTTCTCCGGTCCGGCAGGGAGGAAGGGCGCGGCAAACCGCGCCCGGATCAGGACTTGCCGCCGGCATAGACCGTCAGGTGTCCGACCTTGCGTTCTGCGCCTTGCGGCAGAGGCGGGGTCGGCATGGCGACGCCCTCGGCGGTGAAGCGCGGCAGGATCGGATTGAGAGTGGCCGCCGGCGCATCGACGAAATAGGGACGTTCGTCCGGCCAGACCAGGCGGAGGCTCGTGATCGACTGGCTCAAAATGGGATGCAGCCCGATCCAATAGGGCTTTTCCATGGGCGTGCAACTGCCGAGGATGCGGATGCGGCCTTCGCCCGGAACATTGAGCGGCACAAGCAGCATTTCCATCTGCAGCACCTGACCACGCTCCGTATGGCCGTTGATTCCGATGACGGCGGCGGCGGCGTCTTCCGATATGGCGGCGATCAGGCTTTCCAGCGCTTCGCGGTCCTTGACGCTCCAGCCGCGCAGGAAATTGCGGCCTTTCAGTTCGCGGCAGTGGGCCGAACACAGCCGTGTCCCGGCAAGGCGGTAGCGCACATCCTTCGGTCCGTTGGTTTCCAGAATGAAGGTATCACCCAAAAGGCCGCGGATCTCGCCGGGGTCGACTTCGCTGCGGTTCGGCGCCGGCCGCGCACCGCGAAGGTTGTCCCAGTAGTTATAAAGAGTTTGCGTAACGCCGTGTTTCATCTGGTCTCGCCTCTTTGCCATTCTTGCGTCCGGTGTTTCGTCTCAAGACAGGCCTTGTTTCAAAACGGGACGAATTTCATTTCCTGTCCGTGTTTGTCGTCTACTAAGCAGGGGGCGTGCCAAGTCGTTTCGCGTGTTTGACTGCAGCATTTGGGCGGGGGATTAAGGTTAATTTTCGGTAAAGCTTGTTTTCGGCGCCGGGCGCTGTCAGCTTAACACTCAGTTCACATTGACGGCGGGAGGGAGGAACCCGTTGTTGCCGTCCAGGCCGCGAACCGAATAAGACAGCCTTCAGAGCTGTCCGGGAAAACAAGCGCCGGACCCTGTGAGCAACTGTCCTTGGCCGGACGACGTGGGGACGCGACCGACTCAAGGGGGGCACAGCAAGGCGCCGGCGATCGATTGCGATGGCCGGCGTTTTGTTTTTCGACTGCACCGCGTGGCCGGAGGGGCGGCCGGCAAATGGACTCTTGTTTTGTCCGGCATCTGGCTTAGAAGTGGGGGCAGGAAAGGCACGAGGACCATGAACGTCTATCGCATCGATGAAGAACGCTCCCGGCGAGAAAATGCTCCGAAGGAAGAGAGGCCGCGGCGGCCGGCCGGCCCGCGCATGTTCAATCTGCCGGACGTGATCATCTGGTCGGCCGGCATCATGATTGCGATCCACGTCCTGCGGGTTCTGGTGCTTCCGGTCAGCGCGGACAACACGATCCTGTCACTTTTCGCCTTCTGGCCGGTCAAATACGAGTACCTGACAAGCCTGGCCCCGCTGAACCTGCTCTCCAGCCTTTGGTCCTTTGTCACCTATTCACTGCTGCATGGCAGCGCCATGCACATCATCTTCAACATTCTCTGGATGGTGATCTTCGGCAGTGCGGTCGCCCGGCGCTTCGGCGCGGCGCGGTTCCTTGTCTTCTCAGCTTTTTGCGCCGTCGGCGGCGCTCTGGCGCATCTGGCGACCAACTGGGGTGAAGAGGCGCCGATGATCGGGGCCTCTGCCGCCATATCCGGTCAGATGGCAGCAGCGATCCGGTTCGTCTTCGAAATCGGGGGGCCGCTCGGCGCAGTCCGGCGCAGCGATCCCGGTGCCTATCTGGTACCGGCCCAACCTCTTGCGGAGTGCTTCCGCAACCAGCAGGTTCTGGTGTTCGTTGCGGTCTGGTTCGGTCTCAACCTCATTTTCGGCCTGACGAGCGCACCTGGCGCCGGCCACGCGGCAGCGATTGCCTGGCAGGCGCATATCGGCGGCTTTGTCGCCGGCCTTGTTCTTTTTCCGTTGTTCGATCCGGTGCCGCCGCGCCGGTTCACATGAAGCGGGCAGCCATGATGCCGTGCAAGGTCGCGTTCCGGCTCAAATGCGCTTGAACGGGCTTCCGCCGCATTTGCGTCGCTACCGAACCGCGCTGACGGACCTCAGCGAAGAACGACGACAACAGTTTGCGCGCACTGTTTTTTTTGCCATGATAGGTGCTGCCCGCACTGACGGGCTGGTTGTTGCCATGGGAGGTGTTTGAATGACCGTAGCCGCGATCCTGAGTGGGAAAGGCCACGAAATTATCACAGCACGCAGCGACGCGTTGCTGACCGAAATCTGCGAGACCCTGGCAAAGAACAAGATCGGCGCCGTTGTCGTTTCCGACAGCGAAGGCAAGGTCGACGGTATCATTTCCGAACGCGACGTTGTCCGTGTGGTCGGCACGCAGGGGGCATCTGCCCTGCAGCTGCCGGTGTCCAATGTGATGACCAGCAATGTCGTCACCTGTTCAGAAGAGAACAGCATCAACGAAGTCATGGCCCGCATGACCCAGGGCCGCTTTCGCCACATGCCCGTCCTGAAGGACGGCAAGCTGAGCGGCGTGATATCCATCGGTGACGTCGTAAAATACAAGATCGCGCAGATCGAGCTCGAAGCGGAGCAGATGCGCAGCTACATCACGATGGCCTGACCTGAAGAAAAAGCCGGCCCGGAGAGAATTCCGGGCCGGCCTTTGCAACCGGCCTGCCAGGGGCTCGGTCCTGAGCTTGGTCATTCCGGCGGGATCAGTTCGGCATTCTGTCCCGCGCGGCCAGGAAGGCCGTCGCATTTCCCATCATGTCTTCAGGTTTTTCCTCATGCCAGGCCGACTGCGACATATCGGGCAGACGGTGGGCAATACCCTTGTGGCAGTCGATGCAGGTCTGTTCACCTGTGAACAGAAAGCGCTCGTGGGCTTCCGCCGCGCGTGCGCTCTGACGCGTTATGTCCATGGAATCCGACGAGTGGCAATTGCGGCACTCCAGCGAGTTGTTGGCCTTCAGCCGGGCCCATTCGTGCTGGGCCAGTTCCAGCCGGTGTTCCAGGAACTTCTCGCGCGTGTTGATGGTGCCGAAAATCTTGCCCCAGACCTCCTTCGAAGCCTGCATCTTGCGGGCGATCTTGTCCGTCCAGTCATGCGGCACATGGCAATCCGGACAGGTGGCCCGGACGCCTGAGCGGTTGGTATAGTGGATCGTGGTCTTCAATTCGGCAAACACGTTATCGCGCATTTCGTGGCAGCCGGTACAGAACGTTTCCGTGTTGGTCAGTTCCAGGGCGGTGTTGAAGCCACCCCAGAAGATTATACCCATGACGAAGCCGCCGAGGGTCAGGAAGCCAAGGCTGTAGTGAACGCTGGGGCGGCGGATCGTGGTCCAGAGCCTCTTGAGAAAGGCCAGCATCAGTTGGCTCCCTCTTTTGCTTTCACATAATCAATCACGCTGTCCACATCGACGAAGTCGTTCTCGACAAGCGGCCGGGCGTCTGTCTGCGGCACGTGGCACTGGTTGCAGAAATACCGGCGCGGTGTGACCGATGCCAGGAACTGGTTCTCGCGGTTCATGAAATGGGTGATCGAGATCATCGGCGCCTGGCTGACCTCCACGGCTGTCCTGGAATGGCAGGTGAGGCATTTGTTGGAGTTCATGTCTATCTGATACCCCTCGATCGTGTGAGGGATCAGCGGCGGCTGCTCCGGATAATTGCGCACCTGACGGATGTCGGTATTGACCGGTTTGGGCATGGGGTGCGGCGTCGCGTTTTCCGCCAGCGGCGTTGTCTCGCGAAGCGTGGAAATGTTGTCCTCGGCCGCGGCGGCGGCGACCAGCAGACTGGCGGCCGCGATCAGGCTGATTGCAAAGCGTTTCATGGCTCACCTCACACTGCTTCGATGCGCACGGCGCATTTCTTGAAATCGGTCTGCTTCGACAGCGGATCGGTGGCGTCGAGCGTCACCTTGTTGATCAACTGGCGGGCATCGAACCAGGGCACGAAGACAAGGCCGCGCGGTGGCTTGTTCCTGCCGCGGGTTTCCACCCGGGTGAGCATCTCGCCGCGCCGGGACTTGATGCGGATCTCCGATCCGCGGCGCACGCCGAGGGATTCCGCGTCGTCGGGATGCATGAAGCAGACCGCGTCAGGCACCGCCTTGTAGAGTTCGGGAACCCGCTGGGTCATGGAGCCGGAATGCCAGTGTTCCAGGACGCGCCCGGTCGAGAGCCAGAACGGGTACTCGTCGTCAGGGATTTCAGCCGCCGGTTCGAAGGGCAGGGCGAATGCGACCGCCTTGCCGTCCGGCTTGCCGTAGAATTCGAACTCCGCGCCATCCTTGACGTAAGGATCGTACTGGCCGTTGTAGCGCCACCTGGTCTCCTTGCCGTCGACCACAGGCCAGCGCAACCCGCGAACTTCATGATAGACATCGAAATCCGCCAGATCGTGGCCGTGGCCGCGGCCGAACTCGGCATATTCCTCGAAGAGACCCTTCTGGATATAGAAGCCGAATTCCTCCGCCTCGCGATTGGCATAGCCTTCGGCACGCTGCTCGTTGGGATAAGCATTGACGTTACCGTTCTCGAACAGGACTTCGTAGAGCGTCTTGCCCCTGTAGTCCGGATTGGCGTCCAGAAGTTCCGCGGGCCAGACCTCGTCCGTGATGAAGCGCTTGGAGAATTCCACCAGCTGCCAGAGATCCGACATCGCGCCTTCCGGAGCATCGACCAGCTGGTGCCAGAACTGGGTGCGGCGTTCCGCGTTGCCGTAGGCGCCTTCCTTTTCCACCCACATGGCGGTCGGCAGCACGAGGTCGGCGGCCTCCGCCGTGACGGTCGGATAGGCGTCGGAGACGACGATGAAGTTGTCCGGATTGCGGTATCCGGGCAGACCTTCCTCCATCATGTTGGGCGCGGCCTGCATGTTGTTGTTGACCTGCACCCAGTAGCAGTTGATGAGCCCGTCCTTGAGCATGCGGTTCTGTAGCACCGCGTGGGCGCCGACCCAGTCCGGCACGGTGCCTTCGGGAAGTTTCCAGATCTTTTCCGCAGTCGCACGGTGTTCGGGATTGGTGACGACGAGGTCCGCCGGCAGCCTGTGGGCGAAGGTGCCGACTTCGCGTGCGGTCCCGCAGGCCGACGGCTGGCCGGTGAGCGAGAAGGGAGAATTGCCCGGCTGCGCGATCTTTCCGGTCAGAAGGTGGAGGTTGTAGATGAGATTGTTCATCCAGACGCCGCGCGTGTGCTGATTCACGCCCATGGTCCAGAGCGACATGACCTTGGTGTCAGGATCGGCATAGAGCTCGGCGATCTGCTGCAGCCGTTCCCTGGGAACGCCGGTGTGTTCGGCCGCATAATCCAGGGTGTAGGAACTCACGAACTCGGCATATTCCTCAAAGGTCATCGGCTGGGATTCGCCGCTGCCTGCGTGAGCGGCGTTCATTTCCAGAAGGTTCTCCGGACGCAGGCCGTAACCGATGTCCTGGTCGCCCTTGCGGAAATTGACGTGCTTGGAAACGAAGTCCTCGTTGACCGCGCCGGACTGGATGATGTGGTTGGCGATGTAGTTTGCGATGATCAGGTCCGACTGCGGCGTGAAGATCACCGGGATATCGGCCAGGTCGAAGCTGCGATGCTCGAAAACCGACATGACCGCCACCTTGACGTGCGGATGGCTGAGCCGCCGGTCGGCGACCCGGGTCCACAGGATCGGATGCATTTCAGCCATGTTGGAGCCCCACAGCACAAAGGCATCGGCGGCCTCGAAATCGTCGTAGCAGCCCATGGGCTCGTCGATGCCGAAGGCGCGGATGAAGCCGACCACGGCGGAGGCCATGCAGTGGCGTGCATTCGGGTCGATGTTGTTCGACCGGAAGCCGGCCTTCATCAGCTTGGAGGCCGCATATCCTTCCCAGACCGTCCATTGGCCCGAGCCGAACATGCCGATCGCCTTCGGGCCCTTGGCCTTGAGCGTTGCCTTCCACTTCTCGGCCATGATGTCGAACGCTTCATCCCACGAGACCGGCTCGAAGGTGCCGTTCTTGTCGAACTTGCCGTCCTTCTTGCGCAGGAGCGGCGTAGTCAGGCGGTCGGCGCCGTACATGATCTTGGAAAGGAAGTAACCCTTGACGCAGTTGAGGCCGCGATTGACCTCCGCTTCGGCGTCACCATGGGTCGCGACGACCCGCCCGGCCTTGGTCGCGACCATGATCGAGCATCCTGTGCCGCAGAACCGGCAGGGCGCCTTGGACCATTTCAGCTCCGTCAGCCTGGCGTCGGTAACGAGGTTCTGCGCGGCGGCGGGCACCGGAATTCCGGCGGCAGCGGCTGCTGCGGCCACGGCCTGCGCCTTGATGACATCTCGTCTGGAAATTCCGCTCATGATCTTGCTCCTTGAAGGGAAGCGGGCGCTGCCTCGGGCGCGCCGTCGGTCTGGTGGTATACGAGAGAGGCGTTGACGACGCCGGCCAGCGATTGAATGTCGGTCAGCGCCTGCACGATTTCGGCTTCGTCGGTGGTCTCGAGGGTGACGATGATCCTGCCCTGATCGTCGGTGTGAGCCACTTCAGCGCCTGGGAGGGCAAGGATGCCTGCCTCGACCCCCGCGCGTTGCTCCGGTCGGGCATGGACCAGAAGACTTGCAATATGCAGTGGGGCGTTCATGCGGCCTCCGATTCTGTGCTTGGGAAAACCATCTTCAGCGCCTCCTGCGGGCAGACGCCGTGACAGGCGCCGCAGCCGGTACAGGTGTCGGTGTCGATCTTCAGGCGGCCGAAGGGCCGTTTGTCGAGATCGACCCTGATCGCCGATACCGGGCAGCTGTCGCGGCACAGCTGACAGGAGATGCCGTGATCCTGCAGGCATCCGGGCTGGAGCTCGGCTTTCAGGGCCCAGGGCTGCGTCCGGTCCGGTTCGAAGACCGATGCCCCGCACGCTTCCGCGCACTTGCCACAGAAGGTGCATTCCCCGCCGTCGAAGACGACCATGGGCTTGCCTGCCGGATCAGCTTGCAGAATGTTCTCGGGGCAGGCGTCGATACAGCCGTTGCACGCCGTGCACAGGGATGCAACGGCTGCCTCATCCGTCCAGGGCGGTCGGATCGGTTGGGATTTCGGCTGGCTGGGAAGCTTGAGAAAGGCTCTGCGGCTGGCCGAAAAATTCGGATCTGTTGACATGGATATCAGCCTGTCGGCGGTCCCAGTACCAGCTGTGACATCCAGACAATGAACCCGTAGCCGCCGACGATAATCACCGAGAGAACCGGTGCCAACACGACAGCAAGCATGATGAACGCAACCCATTCGTCGCGTTTTTTCGGTACGCTTTCTTCCGGCATAGCCTCTCCCTCGGTGTGCGCGGATGAAGTGTGCTGACACCTGAGTTTACACGTTACTGGGTGTCCATTCGAATCCTAGGGGATTGGCGTATCGGGAAATATTCGGGCTGTTACTTATTATGAATATTCGAAAGTATTAAAGTTTTAGTTGCGTAAAATGAAGCGGATTGCCGGGGGGAGATGCCGGAGCTAATTTCCGAACAGAAAGCGGCTTGGATTCTCAGTCTTTTCCGTAGACATCCGCGGGATCGTAGACCCGTTCGGCTTCCACGCGTTCCAGGCGCACCGTGCCGTCTTCGGACCTGATGGCCTTGCGGTAGAAGCAGGAACGATAGCCGACGTGGCAGGTGGCGCCGTTGCCGGCGACCGACACCTTCAGGACGAGAGCATCCTGGTCGCAGTCGGTCAGGATCTCGTGCACGGTCTGGACCTGGCCGGAGGTTTCGCCCTTTTTCCAGAAACCCTGGCGCGAGCGGCTCCAGTACCAGGCTTCGCCTGTTTCGATCGTCCGCTTTAGGGCTTCTTCGTTCATGTAGCCGACCATCAGGACATCGCCGGTCGCCACATCCGTGACGACAGCTGCTATCAGCCCGTCCCGGTCGTATTTCGGCATCATGAGGTCGCCGTCTTCGACGGACCTCTTGTCGCCGCGCTCGCTCAGGTGAATGGTGCACATGAAAGACGCCCTTGCCGCTGTTCGAAAGGCAAGGGCAGTCGGTCAGAGGCCCTTGCCGCCGCGTACCAGGGTCATGAACTTGGCCTGTTCGGCCGGGTCGTCCTGGAAAACGCCGGTAAATTGAGTGGTGATCGTGGAGACCCCCGGTTTCTGCACACCGCGCATGGTCATGCACTGATGCTCGGCTTCCAGCATCACCGCCAGGCCGCGCGGCGCCAGCGCGTCGTCAATGACCGATGCGATCTGCGCCGTCAAGTTTTCCTGGGTCTGAAGGCGCTTGGCGTAGATGTCGACCACGCGGGCAAGCTTGGAAAGACCAACGACCCCTTCGGCCGGATAATAGGCAATATGCGCTTCGCCGATGAAGGGAAGCATGTGGTGCTCGCAATGAGAATGGAACGGAATGCCGCGCACCAGGACAATGTCCTTGTAGCCGCCGACATCCTCGAAGGTGCGGGCAAGATGTTCCGCCGGATCCTCGAAATAGCCGCTGTAGAGCTGGCTCAGGGCCTTGACGACGCGCTTGGGCGTATCGACGAGGCCTTCCCGGTCCGGATCGTCACCCGTCCAGGCGAGAATCGTGCGCACTGCGGCTTCGGCTTCCTCTCGGCTCGGCCGAAACAGCTGGTCAGGCGACTTTCTTTCGAAGCTTTTTTCGACCGGCTTCAGGACAGCGTCCATGGGGATCCTCGCAATATTACCCTTGTCACTCGTCATACGGCGCCCGCTGGTGTACAGATCAGGATATCCGGGCTGAAGCCGCGGACCTTTATCATACTCCACGCAAAAAGCGAACGCACAGTTTCTGAGCGGGATGAGCCGGCTTCAAGCGCGCATCCGTCATGCGCAATGCCAACTGCGACCACTCTGCCCCTTGCGAAATTGCCGTGGCGTCTGATGTATATATAAGAAAGCGATGTGCCATCAATGTGTCGCGCATCACAGGCATTCACGAAGAGGCGAGTTATGCTCGACGACATTTATAACGCGAAGATTCTCGAGTTCGCCGGAAATATTCCGAGAGTGGGTCGCCTCGAGCATCCCGACGCCAGCGCGAAGGCCCATTCCAAGCTGTGCGGGTCGACCGTGGTCGTCGACCTCTGCATGAGTGATGGCATCGTGACCGACTTCGCCCACGACGTCAAAGCCTGTGCGCTCGGGCAGGCGTCGTCCTCGATCATGGCCCGCAATGTCATCGGGGCTTCCGCAGCCGAACTGCGCGACGTCCAAAAGACCATGCGCGCCATGCTGAAGGAGGGAGGCATGCCGCCCGAGGGTCGTTTCGCCGATCTGAAATTCCTCGAACCCGTGCGCGAATACAAGGCCCGGCACGCCTCCACGCTGCTGACCTTCGATGCGGTGGTAGACGCACTCGACCAGATCGAGGCGAAGGCCGCCAGGGACAGCGCCGTCGCCTGAGCGGTGGCAGCCGCCCGGCGTTGATCTGCTCCTCTCATGTGTTCTGCGCATCAATCCGAGAGAAATACACGGCCGCGGCTTTCCGTTGCGGGCAGGTTTGCAATCGGGCTCATCTGGGTCTACCGCCATTCGCTGTCGCTTTTCATGGGACGTACGTGCCGCTATGCACCGACCTGCTCGGACTATACCGAACAGGCGATACGCCGCTTCGGCTTCTGGGCGGGCGGGTGGATAGGCCTTGCCCGGATCCTGAGGTGCAATCCCTGGGGAGCATCCGGCTTCGATCCCGTACCGGAGCAGCTGCCGGAGAAGGCCAGCTGGTATCTGCCCTGGCGGTACGGCCGATGGACCGGCAATCATATTCCGGTTGAACATCGGCTGGACTAGGCCCGGTCGCTTCAAGGGGACAGCTGATTCCTTCCGTCGGGTTAAGAAAAAGTTGACCCTGCGGAAGTCCGGTGCGACGCTGCCGCCACAGCCAGGAGGCGGAGGGCAGAATGGACGCACGCGACTTTCATTTCGTGATGATCAAGCCGACGCATTACGATGACGACGGCTATCCGATCCAGTGGCTGCGCTCCGCCATTCCTTCCAATACCCTCGCCAGTCTCAACGGATTGGCGGAGGCTGCGCGTGAACGCGCGGCGCTTGGGCCTGATGTCCGCATTCACCTGCACACCTATGACGAAACCAACAAGCGGGTGCGGCCCGAGAGGATCGCCGCGCAGATCCGCAGGCAAGGGGGCAGGGCGCTGATTGCGCTGGTCGGGGTTCAGTCCAACCAGTTTCCGAGGGCCACGGATCTTGCCCGCCGGTTCAAAAAGGAAGGATTGCCGGTCGCCATCGGCGGTTTTCACGTTTCCGGCTGCATTTCCATGCTCGACAACATGCCGGAGGAGATGGTGCAGCTTCAGCGCGAAGGCGTCGTCTATTTCGCAGGGGAAGCCGAAGACCGACGGCTCGACATGGTCTTCCGCGATGCCTACGCGGGCGCCCTGAAGCCGCTTTACAATTTCATGGCGGACCTGCCGTCGCTTGACGGCGAACCGACGCCGATCCTGCCGTCGAAGCACATCCGCTTCACTGCAGGATCCCATTCCAGTTTCGATCTCGGCCGCGGCTGTCCGTTCCAGTGCTCCTTCTGCACCATCATCAACGTGCAGGGGCGAAAGAGCCGGTTCCGCTCGGCGGACGACCTGGAGCAGATCATCCGGGACAATGTCACGCAAGGCATCAACCGGTTCTTCATCACCGACGACAACTTTGCCCGCAACCGGGAATGGGAGCCACTGTTCGACCGGCTGATCCATTTGCGGGAAGTGGAGAACTTCGACATCAAGTTCATCATCCAGGTGGACACGCTTTGCCACCGCATCGAAAATTTCATCGAAAAGGCCACCAGGGCCGGCGTCAACCGGGTCTTCATCGGACTGGAAAACATCAACCCGGACAATCTGATGGCCGCCAAGAAGCGCCAGAACAAGATCACCGAATACCGGGAAATGCTCCAGAAATGGCGCGCCCACGGCGCGACCACCTATGCCGGTTACATCATCGGCTTTCCGGGGGACACCAAGGCTTCGGTCCTGCACGATGTGGAGATCATCAAGAAGGAGTTGCCGCTCGATCTCCTCGAATTCTTCTATCTGACGCCGCTGCCGGGCTCCGAGGACCACAAGGTGCTTTTGTCCAAGGGCGTCTGGATGGATCCGGACCTCAACAAGTACGACCTCAATCACCGCGTCAGCCATCATCCCAAGATGAGCGATCGGGATTGGGAAGATGCCTACCGTCAGGCCTGGGAAAGCTACTATTCTGACGAACACATCGAGACCGTGCTGCGCCGGGCTGCAGCGCATCGCAAGGGGCGGCCCGGCAACAAGCTCTTCCTGATGATGTGGTTCAAGCTGATGGTGGAATGCGAGGGCGTGCATCCGCTGGAAGGCGGATATTTCCGCCTGAAGGTGCGCCGGGACAGACGCAGCGGCCTGCCGCTCGAACATCCGCTTGTCTTCTATCCGCGCTATCTATCGGAAGTCGTCGCCAAGCACTGGGCATATGTCTCCGCAGTCTGGCGGGTTCACCGGATCTACCGGCGGGTCAAGGCATCACCCGACCGGCAGACCTATTCCGACCTCGCCATCGCACCCATGGATCATGCGGCCGAAGAAGAGCTGGCGATGATCCGGGAAACGCGCGGAGGCGCGGAAGCCGTTGCCAAGGAGCACCGCGACGCGGCTCTCTCCAAGGCCGGCAAGGAACGGGCGAAGGCCGCCGGTGCATCCTTATGACGGGCAGGCCGGAGCCTTCCGCCGGATCACGCGCCAGCCGAAGGTCATGCCGGTGGCTGCCAGGATGATGGCCGCAGCGCCAATGAGCTGCAGCGGCTTCAACTGGTGCCCAAAGGCAGCGTAGTCGACGAAGATCGCGACGACCGGATAGATGAATGAAAACGCCCCTTGCAGATAGGTCGGCAGTTTCTGAACCGCGCCATACATCAGGATGTACATGATGCCGGTATGGACGATGCCGAGCGTTGCCAGTGATCCCCAGGCCGTCGCTCCTTCAGGCAGTGCCGACCAGCTGACGAAAGGGGCGAGCATCAGGATACCGACCGAGACCTGGATCAGCGCGATCAGCTGCGGCGGAGTACCGGTCAGCTTCTTGGTGATCAGCGCCGCAACGGCCCAGAAAAAAGCGGCGGCGAGCGCCAGGCCTATGCCGAGAGCGTAGTTTGAACCGGCATAATCGCTGCTGCCGGGTTTTGCCTGAACGATCAGCACCACGCCGACAAAGGCAATCCCGAGCCAGCCAAGCTTATTGGCGGTGATGCGTTCGCCGAGGAAGAGAGCACCGAAGCCGACGAGGATAAAGGGCTGGGTGTTGTAGACCGCGGTCGCGACACCGATCGACGCCTCGCCATAGGCACTGAAGAGCATCGCCCAGTTGACCACGATGGCAACGCCGCCGAGAGCGGCCAAGAAGAGCTTCGTCCATGTAAGCCGGCGATGAAACAGGCCCTGCGCCGCGCAGATGACCAGGAGCGCCAGCGCGCCGAAGGCGCAGCGCCAGAAGACAACATCGATCGCGCCCTGTCCCGACAGGACGACAAACAGCCCTATCGAGCCCAGAATGGTCATTGCGGCGGTCATTTCCGCGGCGCCGCGCAAGGTCTTGTCCATCTTTGCCTCCATGCAAAACAAGATGGTGCGAGTCTGCGGCAGTTGGGCAGAGGTTTCCATTATGATTGTTAGCTAGTTGTGATAAGATGCCTTTCAAAATTAGGCATTTTTGGAGATTCTGGTAAAAAATGAAAATTGATGACGTCGATGCCAAGATTATCGAAGCGCTGATAAACGACGCGCGCATGTCCCTGAAGGAACTGGCGGCCCATGCCGGCCTGTCGTCGCCAGGTGTCTCGGAACGGATCCGGCGTCTGCAGGACCGGGGTGTCATCCGCGGGTTCACGGCGGAGATCGATCCGAAGGCGCTCGGTTACGGTTTGCAGGCCATCGTGCGCATCCGGCCGCTGCCCGGAAAGCTGCACATCGTTCAGCAGCTTATCCAGGAAATCCCGGAATTCTGCGAGTGCGACAAGGTCACCGGCGAGGATTGCTTCGTTGCCCGGCTGGCATTGCCGTCCATCGACAAGCTCGACGGCATTCTGGACAGGATCTCGGAAAAAGCCGAAACCAGCACGTCCATCGTCAAGTCTCAGCCGATCCGCCGCCGGCCGCCGCCGCTGGTGATCGACAACGGTGACGACTGATTGCCGTGCACCGACGAGGTTTCGGGGTTCGGGTAAGTGCAGCCGAAATTGTGTTGGCAGGTGCAAAAAACCGAAAGACAGCCTTGCCAAATCGGTGTATTCCGCAAGGGCCGCCGACAGGTCCGGGCAAAGGTCGAGCAGGCTGCCGGACTGTCGCCAATGATGGATGGAAACCGGGTGCGGCACACCGGTCAATGGGTCCTTCGAGGCACCATGGACAAGGCGTCTCCCCAGGCCGAAACCGGGGACATTTCAATCCGAACCGCCCGCTCCGGTGATCTCGCCGAGCTTTTCCGCATCGAAAACAGCACATTCACCGGGGACAGGATTTCCCGGCGGAGTTTCAAGCGCTTTCTGGAAAGTCCGCGTGCGCGCATTCTCGTCGCCGAAGGCCCCGGCGGCATTCGCGGCTATGCGCTCCTGCTGCTGCGACAGGGAACCGCACTCGCCAGGCTTTATTCGCTGGCGGTCGATCCGGATTGCCGAGGGCAGGGACTGGGGGCAAAGCTGCTCGCGGCCTGTGAAACGGAGGCCTTCGATTGCGACCGGATCGTGCTGCGGCTGGAAGTGCGGGCGGATAATGACAGCGCCATGAAGCTCTATCGCGGTGCCGGATACCGGATGCTGAGCAAGGTGGAGAATTATTACGACGACGGCTGTGCCGCGTTCCGGATGGAAAAGCTGTTGCACGGGCCCGTCCTCGGTGCCGGCAACGCGCCCTATTATTCCCAGACCACCGAATTCACCTGCGGGCCGGCCTGCGCGCTGATGGCGATCCGTCATTTCGACCGCACGGTGTCTGCCGATCCTCTGAGCGAACTCAGCCTCTGGCGCGAGGCGACCACCATTTATCTCGCCTCCGGCCACGGCGGATGCGGCCCGTTCGGTCTCGCCAATGCGCTGGCCCGTCGAGGTTTCGCGGTGGAGGTGCGGCTGGCGCCGGACGAGCTCTTGTTCCTCAACTCTGTCCGCAATCCGGAAAAGCGCAAGGTCCTGACACTGGTCCAGGAAGGCTACCGGTCCGAATCGGAGACGCTCGGCGTCAAGCGCTCCGACCAGCCGATGGACGCAATCGGGCTGGCCGGGGAGATAGGCCGGGGAGCGCTCGCGATCGTGCTGATTTCGGGCTACCGCATGTTCGGACAGAAAGTGCCGCATTGGCTGCTTGTGCATGATGCGGACGATCGCCACCTGATCGTACATGACCCCTGGCTTGAGCATGAGCGCGACGAAAGCAGCGCGGATGCCGCCAATCTTCCCATTCCCTTT
>ENA-ORCZ01000138-ORCZ01000138.1-marine-metagenome-genome-assembly--contig:-NODE-138-length-69333-cov-4.043505_pt1 | contig 69333 bp, 68 predicted proteins | sample MGYA00237785_ERZ508519 | MGnify/ENA primary metagenome ERZ508519 (study PRJEB26189, sample SAMN06268790) | marine metagenome | isolation source: Bioluminescent Bay, La Paraguera, Puerto Rico | place...
TCCTTCGTAGGGGCGAATGCGGCCTGCCGCTTCCATTTCGCCGATCCTGTCGATCGCCGCCTCGATATTGTCCATCGGCGCATCGAACAGGTCGTAGATGCTGAAACGCCACCAGGCGAGTTCAAGCAATCGCTCAACCGTCGCCTCGGGGAAACGTAGACGTGCCACGCGCCCCGGCGTGCCGACCACGATGGCATAGGGCGGCACATCGCGCAAAACCGTCGCATGCGCGCCGATCACGGCGCCCGGGCCGATACGTACGCCGGCCTTGATGAATGCGCCGTGGCCAATCCAGACATCCGGACCGATTTCGGTGATGGGGCAGCTTCCGAAAAAGCCGCGCTTCCTGGCATGCACGTCAGCCGCGCGCGGACCCGCGATCAGTTCATCCCAGCCGTTAACCTGCGGATAATAGGCCGTGCGCGATGTGGTCAGCCAGTCTGTCGGATGTTCATGCGTACCTATGGCAACGTCCCGAGCGATAGAGCCGTACCGGCCGATATGCGCGTTGTTGAGCGTTCCGTTGAGATTGCAGAAAGCCCCGATATCCAGAACGGCATCCCAGGGTATTTTGGCTTGCACCGATGTCGGCCATTCGAAGCGAGAATTCGCCGATAGCCGTTTCGTTTCGGACAATCCGGAGAGGATGAGGCCGCAATTGCGAAGTCTGGCAAGCTGCTCGCGTGAAATCGCCAAATCAACCAGTTTCATATTCGCCGCAGTCTCTATCTTTGATTCGCAGCAAAGCTCTTCCAATCAGAGCATCATGTCCGCGAAATGGGAATTTATGAGGCAATTTAGAAGGAAAATGGAAATTTCTGTGCTGGGAACTTACGCCGTTTTTCCCGAGACGGGTTCATGAAGCGCAATTGATGGCGCCATCGCCCAACGCAGGGCGACAGACGCTGGCCGGGAAAACATGACGGTAAGGCAGGAGAAGGTTTGGGCAGGCACCGTGGAACGATGAAGAACGGACAATAATTCGGAATTGAAAAAAACCGCGCCGCAGAGGCTCAATCCGGTGCCGGCGACCGAGAATATGGTTTCAGTGAAGGGGGTTTGCGCCGTTTGAACCGGGCAATTCCCCGGTTCGGCGCTCAGCGTCAGGTTTCTGCGCCACCAAGCCAACTGATTTGTTGGAATAAATGGCACGCCCAAGGGGAATCGAACCCCTGTTTCCGCCGTGAAAGGGCGGCGTCCTAGACCGCTAGACGATGGGCGCGCGGTCGACGCGGATGCGTCGTGGGGAGGCTTATAGGCGGGAATGACTTTGCCCGCAAGGGCCTTTGCGACAATTTTTTGCAGGCCCGAAAGACCGGGCCCGCGCTTGTTGAAAACCGTCCTTGATCACCATTCGCCGGTGTTCGGCATCGAGGCCCAGGGTTCTTTGATTTCAAGAGCTTCGCCCTTCTGAAGAAGCTCAAAGGAAATGTTGTCCGGCGAACGGACGAAAGCCATGCGGCCGTCGCGCGGCGGACGGTTGATGGTGACACCTTTCGACTGAAGGCTGGCGCAGAATTCGTAGATATCGTCGACTTCATAGGCCAGGTGACCAAAATTGCGGCCGCCGGAATATTCCTCAGGATCCCAGTTGTAGGTGAGTTCCAGCAAGGGTGCGGCATTGGCCTTGCCGCTTGCCACATCCTCGGAGCCGGCCAGGAAAATCAGTGTAAAGCGGCCCTTCTCGTTTTCGTGGCGGCGGACTTCGGTCATGCCCATCTTGTTGCAATAAAAATCGAGCGAGTCTTCAATGCTGGTCACGCGGACCATCGTATGCAGATAACGCATGTTCTATCCTTTTCCTCAGTCGAGGGATTTCCAATTCGAAGGCGTCGAACCGGCCGATGAAATCGATTGACAACCTGTCCGAGGCGCAGCGCTTTGTGGCACAATTCCTGGACGGTTCCCAGCAGCGGATCGTGGCCCTGACGGGCGCGGGGATATCGACGGAATCCGGTATTCCGGATTTCCGTTCACCCGGCGGGATATGGTCCCGTCGCCAGCCGATTCAATACCAGGATTTCGTTGCGGATGAAGGGTGCCGGCTGGAGGATTGGGACAGGCGCTTTGAAATGCTTGACTTTTTCGCCTCCGCCCAGCCGAATGCGGCCCACAGGGCTCTCACGCTGCTTGCGAAGGCGGGCCGACTCACCTGTCTTGTCACCCAAAATGTCGACGGACTGCACCAGCGGGCCGGGTTTCCAGAGGATCTGCTCGTCGAGATCCATGGCAATTCGACATTTGCCAGTTGTCTTGACTGCGGCTTGCGGGCCGAGCTTCACGAGCAGAAGGCTGTCGTCGAAGCCGGCGAGAGCCCGCGCTGCGACCTATGCGGCGGTCTCTTGAAGGCGGCGGTGGTCAGCTTCGGCCAAGAGATGCCGCAAGAGGCCGTGGAAAGAGCAGTCGCCGCGACACAGGACTGCGACCTCTTTGTTGTGCTTGGATCGTCTCTCGTGGTGCACCCTGCGGCACAATTGCCGGCACTGGCCGTCCGCGCCGGAGCCGAACTGGTGATTCTCAACCGCGAAGAGACGCCGTTCGATTCGATCGCGTCAACAGTCATCCGAACGCCGCTTGCGCAAACATTTGCGCATTTTGGCGTAGAACGGGCGTGATTTCCCTAAATGGTCTGTGGTTAGTCCGTTAATTTCCCTTCTCGCAGATAAGCACAATGTTATCCTTTTGTTAGGAATCAGCTGAAGCGATATTTCGATTCATGTCTTCAGCTTAATGATGCGGACCAGAGACGGGACAAAAGGCTATGGGGGTTAAAACCGCACGGGATCCCCGCGCACTCGAGGCACTGACGGAAGACGTTGCCGTCGATGTATTCGAGATTGCCGGAACGATTAAGTGGTTCGATGTCGGCAAGGGCTACGGCTTCATCGTGCCGGACAGCGGCAATGGCGACATTCTGCTGCACGTTACCTGCCTCAGGCGGGACGGCTACCAGACCGCCTATGAGGGCGCGCGGGTCGTCTGCGAGGTGCTCGACCGGCCACGCGGCCTGCAGGCTTTCCGTATCCTTTCCATGGATGAAAGCACCGCGACCCATCCCTCGCAGCTGCCGCCGTCGCGCACCCATGTTCAGGTGGTGCCGGAAGGCGGCTTTGAAAAGGCGACCGTCAAGTGGTTCAACCGGGTCAAGGGCTTCGGGTTCCTGACCCAGGGCGAGGGCTCCGAAGACATCTTCATCCACATGGAAACCCTGCGCCGCTTCGGCATCACAGAGCTGCGCCCCGGACAGGACGTTCTCGTTCGTTTCGGTGAAGGGCCGAAAGGGCGCATGGCCGCCGAAATCCGGCCGCTGGGAACAGGAACGCATATTCCGTCCTCCCACTGACCGCATGCGGTCGATCAGTCTCGACTTTTGCCTCGGCCGGACATGTTCCGGCCTTTTTGTTTGCCGACGCTCGCGCTAGTTCTTTTTCGAATGATGTCGAGACCACCCGTAAGCCGGGGCAGACTGCCGATCAGTCGGCTGATCACCGCATTCCCGGCCTTTTCAGGAAACGCCCTGCATGCTGCAAAACCTACCTAATGCTGTTTTCGCCGCTGTTCTGTTCATCGGCTTTTTTGCTGCGCCAGGCACGCTGCATGCAAACGAACCGCAAACGGGTCTCGCGGAAGCGGAACTGGTCATTGCTTCCGGGGAGAAGCAGCACCGTTTCACGGCGGAAATTGCCGCAGACGACCGCGAACGCGCCATCGGCCTGATGTTCCGGGAGGAGATGGCCGAGGATCGGGGCATGCTGTTCCTGTTCGGCGGTGAGAGTGACCGTCATTTCTGGATGAAGAACACGCCGCTTCCGCTCGACATCATTTTCATCGCCGCCGACGGCACAATCGTCAGCATTGCAGAGGATACGACGCCGTTTTCCGAATCCGTCATTCCTTCCAACGGCCCGGCGAAATTTGTCTTTGAGGTGAAAGCGGGCGTAACGGAAAAGCTCGGGATTTCTGCGGGAGACAGGGTGATGAGCCCGGCAATGGGTGTTGAATGAGTTCCCGTTCGCGATCCCATGATCGCGGTATGCTTCGAGTGGTTCTGGCACTCCAGTCCACAATCGCCTTTCTCGGCAGTCGCTTCGCCCTTGACGAACGGTGTTCCGGGCGATACACCCGCAAAATTCAACGGCCCGGGGTATAGCGCAGCCTGGTAGCGCATCTGGTTTGGGACCAGAGGGTCGCAAGTTCGAATCTTGCTGCCCCGACCATTTTCCTGTTTTTCTGCTTTTCATTCTTTCCGTTCGACAGGTGAGTCGGAACGACACTGGCCCGAGAATCGGAATTGCGATCTGAGCACCGACAGAGGCCTGACAATTGCCGGGCAAAAACTCTGCCGATGCGTTTTGAGCAGCTGACATGGGCGGAAACGAGCTGAACAGTGACCCGCAGTGATTGCTGCGTCGGATAGGGCCTTTTGCTGGTCGCTTAACGTTACCAGGGCAACGGACAGACCGGAGCGGAGAAAATCCCCGCTGATGGTCCAAACACCGGGAAAACTATGGGGAAGCTGCGCCGGTGCTCTTGTACAACTTACCGCAGCATAAGAGACTGTTCGCACAGAGGGTTTCCACTCTTCTGCAAGGAGCGCCGCCTGTGGTGGGACGCGGGCGGGGCAGGCGGGGTCAATGCTACCGGATCCGGACGACCAGGCGACGCTGGACCTGTCGGCGGCGATTGCCGTGCTGCAGTCCAGAATTGGCAAGGGCGGGCTTTCCTTGAAGGAGAGCGCCGACTTTTCCCTGTTCGAGCAGACTGTGCGCGGCACCGAAGACAAATACCTGATGGAGGATTTCTCGCCGCGCTTCTTCGACCTGCACGGAGCGACGGCCTTCTGGGTGGCCGCCTATAACGGCCACGGCAATATCGTCTCCGTTCAGGCCGCCAAGATGGAGGACCTGAAAGACCGGAGCCTTGCCGAGCACTGGCAGCAGCAGCAGCGGCGGATTTTCGTCGACCCCAACCCGCAGGCCCGCTTTGGAACCGAACACGCGCACGACGCCTATTTCATGCGTGGCCGCATCGTCTATCACGGAAATTTATGGCTCAGGAAAGACATTCGCGGCAAGGGACTGGCGGAACCGTTGACGCAGATCGGTTTCCTGCTGTCGCTGATCAAATGGTCGCCGGACTATCTTTACGGGCTCATGGCCGCCAAGAGTGCCGAAAAGGGATTCGGTATCCGCGTCGGCTACCGCCGCTTCGTTCCGCGCGGCACACATTGGGAAATAGCGCCGGGGCACATACGTGCCGATGACTGGCTGGTCTATGCGACCCGGAGCGATCTGCACGGCCTTGCCAGGCTGATCCTCAGGACCGCCGGTGAAGATCCTGAATGACGCCGAGATAGGCGCAGAAGCGCAGGTCGGATTTGAGTCTCGGCCGTACGGCGACGATCAGCCTCTCGAATGCCACGTCGAAGTTCTCACCGTTCACCTGAACCTGCGTGCGGGCGTAACCGTAATAGGGCTGGCCATCGAGCGCCTTGCGGTATCCCTCCGCGGAAGCCTGCTCCAACACCGGATCTGGTGTGCGCAGGCCGCTGGCAGGGCTTGAGGGAGACGCCCAGTCATCACCGAACAGCCGCCGCTGGCCGCTCTCCTTGCCGACATAGAAGATCGGAGGCGGGGCGCCTTCCTGCATCCGGTCGGAACACAGACTGAGATAAGGCAGGAAGGGTTTCAGGCTGGCGTGGATCTCACCTGCCTGCGCGCTCATGATGCTTTCGAAGAAGGCGGACAGCATCGGATCCGCGAGGCCCTTTTCAATGGCCTCGGTGCCGAGTTCTGCAAAAAGAGTGTCCGGGCGGTTAAGCACTGTTCCACTTCCACTTGAGAGCAACCTGGAATCGTCGGCGAGATTATCAGGACACTCGTGTCCAAACTGTGAAAAACACTGTCTCTGCGTCGACTTATCCTGATCGACAGTCGACGCGGCGCGTTGTTACCGGTCGAAAGCCTTGAGCAGAAGTGACATCACATTGAAGAATTCTTCCCGTTTTTCGGGCGACAGATCTTCAGGGGCCGACACGGAATAGTCGAGTGTCAGGATCATGTCCCACACATCAGTAAGGTTGGCCGCATCGATCTCCGACTTCAGGTCGACCGGTTCCTTAACAACGGGCTGCACATGTTCGGGAACGTAGGTCTGCAGCCTTTTCAGATAGTCATAGTGCATGTCCAAGCCTGTCTTTAGCTAAGGGACGGCGTTGCCGGCGCCTGGCCCGTTTGACCTCCTGCGCAGATCGCGGCATGCCTCCTGTAGCTGCCCGGTGCTGCTTGTTCACGTTAGGGTAGCTAATAGCATAGGTTGCGCTGGTCTGTCATGTTATCGAAGTGTCATATTGAGGCTGTTGTGAAACACCGTTAAGACTTGCTTGCATTCGAAACTTCTTCGGTGCCGAGGTTTTCAGGGACCCATTCGATGCGGCCGAAAGCCAAGTTCGGTGTTGACTTCAGCCGCAAAGGCGGGAAAAAGCTGCAGGGAAATGAATCTCCCGCATGTCATATCAAGGGCAGGATCACATGGTTGCGCGCATCTACCGTCCGGCAAAGACCGCCATGCAGTCGGGCAAGGCGAAGTCACATCGCTGGGTGCTGGATTATGAGCCGGAAGTCGCGAAATCGGTCGAACCGCTGATGGGTTACACGTCCTCGTCCGACATGAAGCAGCAGATCCGGCTTTTCTTCGATACCCAGGAAGAAGCCGTCGCCTATGCAAAGAGACATGGCATCGCGCATCGGGTGGAGAAGGCTCGGGAGCGCAAGGTGCGCGGGTCGGCCTATGCCGATAATTTCAAGTTCAACCGCCAGGCGCCCTGGACGCACTGACGAAAACGCCGGACCGGCGACAGCCTCTCCCTCCGGTTCCAAGATTGCCTGTTGAAAGCAGCGATTGCGCATCGACACGAAGGGCAAAATCGGCGCATTTGAACGGGACGACAACTCGTCCGTTGAAGAACGGCCCCGTAGCTCAGCTGGATAGAGCACTCGCCTTCTAAGCGAATGGTCGCAGGTTCGAATCCTGCCGGGGTCACCAATTTTCAAAGTGTACAGTCACTTAAGCAGATCGTTGCCGCGGTTGCTGACGCAGCGGCTAGACGGCATCTTTCGGCGGCCAGACTGCGGCGTGTCTGCTTGACGCTGAAGCATCGACCTGGGAGCGGCAGAAGAGATCTTCCTCATGCCGGCGTTGTAGAGGTGGGCGAATCCTCAGCGTAGTGGGACACAAACCGAAAGAGAGCCTCAGATCGGCAGCAACGAAGCTCGCTCGCAAATCGCGCGTGAACGAGCGGGATCAGGAAACGCCGGAATCGCGATGAAATTTCAGGAAGCAGAGCTCACCCGGGAAATTCCGCCGAAAACTGGCGCCGCTTCTCAACAGAGGCGGCGGCGCTCGTTTTCATCGTGATCAGTCGCTAAGCCTTCAGACGGAGTCTGACTTGGCCGATCCCATTTTCTGGCCGACCATCAGCGGAGTGATCTTGGTCTTCAAGATCATGTCCACATCTTCAGAGCCGTCTTCGAGAGACTGAAGCGCCATATCAAGGAAGTAGGAGCAGAACGTACGGCCGTCCTTGTCCGATTCCTTCTTCGTGTAACGGATCATGCGCTTGATCGCTTCGATTGCGGGCTCCTGTTCGAGCTCAGCGCGGTCCGGTTTTCCAACTGTCTTAGACATAATACTACCCACCAGTATTTGTTGCCGTTTGCAGCAGCGCTGCTGTGACCATCCATAAAAAGCATGCTGTTGCGGCGTGAAAGGAGCGTGATAAGGTGTTGTTGTGCTTCAGGTTGCGTGATATCCGCGGTTGCGTGATAGAGGCAATCCGAACTTGCGTTCCAAATACGGGGAATTGATGGCGATCGCGTCCTGCTTTGCTTGTCTCGGGCGGCCCCTGCTTTTGAGCAAAGGCCAGGATCCGGTTGCAGTCAAGACCCGCAAGGCTCTGGCGATCATGGGCTACCTGAGCCGCCAGAACGGGCACGCATCGCCGCGCGAATCCCTTGCAGACCTTCTGTGGAGCCGGACGGAGCGGCACAAGGCGATGCAGTCCCTGCGCCAGGCGCTGCGGCAATTGAAAACGGCTGAGGAAGAGGCCGGGATCGATGTGGTGCGTTCTTCGCCAGGCCATGTCCAACTCGATCACACCCAGTTTGTTTCGGATCTGACCCGGGTCCTGGAGCTTGTGGAGCGCGGCAACGCCGCCGACTTCCGCCAGGCGGAGGAGTTGTGGCGGGGTGAATTCCTGGCAGGATTCGACGATATCGACCCGGAATTTTCCGACTGGCTCACGGTGGAACGGGAAAGGGTGAATTCCGAGGTCACTAGCGCTGCCTTCAAACATTTCAACCGGATTTCGACCGAAGACGGCGGCATGCAGGTCGAAGCCTGTGGCCGGTTCCTCCTGAAGATCGATCCGGCGATGGAAACGGCGCACAGGCTCCTGATACGTCTTTATCTGAAGCTGGGGCAGCGGGAGCGCGCCGAACAGCAGCTGCGTGCCTGCGAGCGTGAAATGCGCCTGCATCTGGATGCGGAGCCTGACGAAGAGACGCGGGATCTTTTGAAGGATGCGGAGGCAACGATTCAGCAGCCGCTGTCAGTGGGGCAGAGCGAAAAGTGGCCTATCAAGGGGGCGCTCCCAAATCACGAAGACATTGTTCGGTTGCCTGAAATTTCGATTATCTCTTCGTCATTGTTAAAAAAGGGATTGAATGATGCAGTCCATTTAAGAGAAGAAATAGTTTCCGGGCTGTCGTCCTTCAGATCATTTGATCTATTCGAGTCAGAATATTTTGGTGACGAAAACATGCCCAAGGCGACCTTGGTCGAGGGGCACGAATTAGGCAGCTATCTCCTTCGGTTTCGCCATGACGAAAGAACCGGGAAGATCGTTGTGCAGTTCGAGGACCGCAGCAATGGTCAGATTGTATTTAATGAGATTGTCGACCTTCGTCATTGGGACGGAATTTTTTCTGTTGCCAGTCAAATCGTCAGCAGAATACACAATTATGCGACCGGACGTCTAAGAAACCCTGCAAACACTTCTGCTTTTGCCAAGTGGTGCCAAGCGGAATCTTTGATTTGGGACTTTACCCCGCAGTCCGACGAGAAAGCCATGCGTCTTCTCGACGATCTGGAGAGGACGAACCGTTCCTTTTCTATGACGTATGCCGGAAAAGCCTCCATCATTATGAAGCAGGAATTGCACTATCCGCTTCACAAAAGAAACCTCTCACAGGGGATGACTGGATTGCTCGATATGGCGGAACGGGCGATTGTTCTGGATCCTTGGCAAGCGGTGAATCAGCGCGTTTACGGTTGGACTCTAATTCTTTCCAAAATGCCGGAAGAGGCAAAACGGGCGTTCCAGAATGCTGGTCGCTTGAGCGCAGCCGATCCGGCCAACCTGATGTCAGTGGCGGAGGGGCTGGCGCTTTCGGGAGATGTGAAAGAAGCGCGAGAGACCGCCGAAAGGGCATTCAAACTCTTCGCGTTTGTTCCCAGAGTATTCTACGAATATCTGGCGAACATATACTTTGCAGCTGACGACTATGAAAACGCGATCTTGCAGATCGAAAAGGGGACTGGCAGCAGTCTTGGTTGTCTCACAACTCGAGTTGCCGCGTTGGTATGCTCAGGGCGTGAATCTGAAGCCAATGTGATTTTGGACAGTTTCAGTGAAAAACGGAATCAGTTCCTCAAGACTGCCGACAGATTTGATGTCCACTCTGAAGAATGGCGGCAACGCATTAATTTTTTCCAGGATAGCCGTGTACGCGCGAACTTCGATAGAGGCGCGCAGCTGGTTCAAAAAGTCCTGTTCGGTAACTCCAAATAGCCCAAGTTAGCTCAACAGTCTGGCAACGCCTTCAACATAGTCACGATCGCCCGTGGCGAGCTTGTTTGCGTTAAGGCGGAATGGAACTATCCGCGCATTCGGGCAGGTTCTTTCGTCTACAATTCTAAACTCCAAGAGCGCGATGGTTTGTTCGGGCAGCCCAATACCTTTCAACGTGCGCGTAGGATCCCTCTTTAATTCTTCCGAAAAACTTGGATCTAGGCTCGCTTTGGCGAGCAACCTGCCAAGTTCTTTCATATTTCGAGAAAAATAAGGAAAACGAGCCATAGTTTGCTCCAGAAGCTGGTACCCGCCTTCGAAAGCGACGAAGGCGGGTAGATACACCGGTGGACGAGTGCCTCGGACGCGACAACTAGCCTATTCCGGCAAGTCGTCGTAGAAGCAGGTGCCAAGAGCCGCCCTGCCGAGTTCCTCGAAATAGCTCTCGTCGTTGGCGGCGACGCGAGCGGTGTCGATGTCAGCCGGAATGACGAGGTGGACCAGGTCTGCGGTATCGGCGAAGAGGGTTGCGTCGGTCTTGATGCCGATCTCTGCCAAAACTTCTGCCGGGCTTTCGACAAGCCGGTTTCGTGCGGCTGCATTCTGGATGATGGCTCCAAGTTTCGCGCCGGTTTCCAGTTCATTTCGAGAAGTCGATTTGGCGTGCATAGTGATCCTCCAGAAGTTAAGGTCGCATAGTCACTTGCCTGGTGGTTGGATGGTCACCTGGCTTTTCTATAAAAGCTCAAACTTTAGTAGATATTTATCTACTCTAGTCGGTTACTACTGTTTGACTGCTTTCAAAACGACTGTAGGTGAAAGCGGACTACTCGCTCAATGGCGGGCTTGTTAATCTATGTCGGGTGCAATTTCAGGGTGAGGCAAAGTAAAAGCCGCATCATCGCAGAGGGGTGTAGCGACGTTGGACGTTAGTCTTGGAGATGGGGGAGACGGCGCACGAACTATCCGGCTTGGAGAGAAGGTGGGTTCGGATCTGCTGCGCCTGGGGCTGCTGCGCGAAGTGGACTTGGGTGGCAGGACCCTGCTGCGCCTGGAAGACCGGCGTCTCCAGTTGTTTCTCCCGATGCTGTCGCGCTTCGAGGTAAGGTTGGTTCCAGTCTCGCGGGAAGGTTGTCCGCTCGCGTTTTGTACCGGTCTTCTGAAAACGGGCGACAAGATTTCCGACGGAGACGGGACCGCTGCCATACCTGGCGGTGGTCAAGGTGAATCTGGCGCAACCGCGGCTATTGGTTGTGTTGGGGAGCTGTCGGAAAGACTAAGTCTTTGGAGTCTGGGGAATAGTGACAATAGGGTTTTTCAGAAAGCAGACGGGCAACCAGAGGTGGATTTTGCCGGCCTGGTAGGGCTGAGCGAAACGCAAAGCCGGAATGCCGTTCGCGAACTTGGTACAAAAGCGAGGGGAGCGAAAAAGGCTCGGCCGGACTGGGAGGTCCTGACAAACCGGCGTGTTGCCCTTCGGCGACTTACGGACGGACATATTTCAGTCTGCCCCAGTTTTGCCGTGTTGTTTCAGGAGTTCGAACCAGCTACAGGAAAGCGTTTATCCTATGCATCAAGCGTCGGCTGCGCGGTCTGGCAGACCCTGGAAGGGGCTCGAGAGCGTGCGATGCTGGAACTGGTGGAGCGTGACGCGATCGCCCAGGCCTGGTACAACCGCCTGGGGATAACCTCCTTGAGCAAGGCCTTTCTTGCGGAGGTTCTGGATCCGTCTCTCCTGGATTTTCTCGAGCGGCAATCGCGTTCCTTCGGTGTCTTTACGGTAGCAACGGACCTGCCGGTCCAGGTCGTTATGGCAATCTCTCACGATGGAAGCGGGCGCAGGGCGGCCTTCGGGTCGTCTGCCGGCTGGGACATAGCCGCCGCTGCGAAAGCGGCACTGCGCGAAATGCTGCAATCCGAAAACGCCTTGACGCTCATGGACAGGTCCTATCCGGCGTCTTCGGCGAGCAGCCCGCGGCAATTGGCTTATGCCCGCAGCAGATCCGTTTTCGAAGACCTACCTCTGGACGATTTGCCGGAAGCCGTCGGAGGACATCTGGAAAGGAGATTCTCCTTGGATGACCTTCTGCAAAGCTGCTGCGAAAGAAACATCGAGATCTGGGAATTCGATGCGACGAGGCAGGACCTCGCCATTCCCTGCATCAAGCTCTTGTCGCCGCAGTTGTGCAGCTGGGAACCGCGTTTCGGCAAATCGCGATTGTTTCAGGGCGTGGTCGAGCGTGGACTGCGGTCGTCCCCTGCCAGTGAAGCCGAATTTGCCGCCCGGCCGTTTCCGTTCTGACGATTTGACAGACAGAACCAGGTTCGCTAACAAAACATGACATTCGTGCTCATGTTTTTTGGGCGCGGGCGTCAGGATGGCGACTGGGTCATCCGATCTCTGGAAGAAACTTGCGGCGGGCTTTCCCGCCTCTTTTTCCGGTTTCCTCTCACCGTACCGCAGGTCTGCCATCCTCATAGGGGCGGGCGAGGGTCATGACCCAGAAGTTGCGCCATTTTCCCGTATTGCGATTGGTGCGGGCAATCCCGATGCGCGTAACATATGGGTTGAGCAGGTTCTTGTTGTGGCCCGCGGAGCCTTGCCAGCCACGGAATGCCGCCGGCAGATCTGCATAGCCGGCGCCGAGGTTTTCTGTGCCCGCATAATTGGCATATCCGGCCTTGTCCAGCCGCTGCGACAAACCGAATGCACTGTGTGCCCAGGTGTCCATGCTGTCCCGCTCGGCGATATGGCGCGCCATTTTCTGCGATACCGTATCGAGCGCGGGATCGTGCCGCAAAGCGGGCAGGCCATTCTGCTGGCGGTAGGAATTGACGAGCGACAGCATCTGCGTCTTGTCGACGGGCTGGTCGGTCAGAACGGTCTTGTCGTCCAGGTCTCCGCGACCGGGCAAAGCGCCGCACGCGGCGAGCGACGCGACCAGCAGCAAAAGCAGCAGGTGCGTCAGGATGCATTCGCGGCTCAGGGCAATCAGTTTCATGCCTGGTCTCCAGGCCAGGTAACGCCTTCGTCCGCAAAAAAGTCGTGAGGGCCGGGGAAGTTCTCAACATAGGCCATGTGGGTCACGACCCCGGTCCGGGGCGAATGATAATGCAGGTAATAGGCCGCCGGTTCGAAATTGAAGAGTGCGGGACCTTCTTCCGTCAGATCGAGGACGACCTGATGGCAGGTGCTGGGGGAAAGTGTCATGATCTTCCCGGCAAAGCCGGCAATGATCGGACGGTGCAGGTGGCCGCACAAGATGCGTTCCACATGCCTGTGGGGCGCAATGACCTCGGCCAGCGCGTCCGCGTCTGTCAGGCCGATGGCGTCCATGTGACGAATACCGGAAAGGGCTGGCGGATGATGCAACGCAATCAGGGTCGGCCGGGAATTCTCCTTCAGCCTTTCGTCCAGCCATTGCAACTGCACGGTTCCCAGCCGCCCGCGCGGATCATTCGGCAAGTGTGTATCGAGAGCGATGAGACGCACGGTGCCAATGTCCGCCGCATAGAAGATTTTCTCTCCCGTGCTGTCCGAAATGCCCGGGAAGTCGGCCATCGCAACGCGCATGTCTTCCGTGCTGTCGTGGTTGCCCGGGATCAGATAGACAGGCATATCAACGCGCGCAAACAGTGATCTTGCGACGGCATATTCCCTGGGATCGCTTCTGTCGGTCAGGTCACCCGATATGACCAGTGCATCCGGTCTCGGCGTCAGTGCGTTCAGCGCGTGGATGGCGCGCTCTGCATACATGTTTGTGTCGGAAACACGGTAGCAGGCAAGACCGCGCGGGCGCAGGTGGAGATCCGTCATATGGGCAATCAGCGTCATGGGAATCCTAGAGACTCAAGACAATTGTCACCTGCCGGACGATAAACAGGCGACATGAGAGGGCAAGGACTAGTTTTGTTTTTTGAAAAGCTCATGTAGGAGAAGCGGTCAGAAAGGGGTCGGCAGGGCCAGCCGGCCGCAGAGTTCGGACAAAAAGGTTATCGATGGCGGACAAGAGCGACGATCAGGCTGCAGAGGCTCACATCGAGGCCGGAAATGCAGGTGAAACGGCTGCAAGTCGGGCAGAGCCGCACAAACCCTTCCGAAAGCCCGTCTGGCTGCGGATCTTCGGCCACGACATCACCGCACCTTTTCTTCTTCTGTTGCTCTCACTTTGCCTCTTCGTACCGGGCCAATGGACCGTTCCGCCGCTCGACCGGGACGAGCCCCGCTTTACCCAGGCAACGAAGCAAATGCTGGAAACGGGCGACTACATCGACATTCGTTTTCAGGACGAGGCGCGCCATAAAAAGCCTGTCGGCATTTACTGGCTCCAGGCTGCGGCGGTAAAGCTGACCGGGGAGGGGGCCGATGCCCCGCTCTGGGCATACAGACTTCCGTCGATCGCCGGCGCAATTCTCAGTGTCCTTGCCTGCTTCTGGCTGGCGCGAGCCTTCATGGGTCCGGCAGGTGCCCTGGTGGCGGCCGGTTTTGTTGCCACAGCAATTATCGTCGGGGTTGAGGCGCGCCTGGCCAAGACGGATGCCGTCCTTTTCGCCTCCATCCTTATTGCCGAAGGCGCACTTGCGCGAATCTGGCTGAAAGATGCGGGTAAACGGCTTTGGGGATTGAGCTTCCTCTTCTGGACGGCCCTGGCGGCAAGCGTGCTTATCAAGGGGCCCGTCGGCCCGATGGTGGTTGGTCTGACCGTCGCGGGCCTGATGGTGCTGACGCGTAAAGTCGCCTGGTTCAAGGCGGCGTCTCCGATTGTCGGCCTCCTCTGGTTCATTCTCCTGGTTTCGCCCTGGTTTGTCGCCATCTGGCTTGCGACCGACGGCACTTTCTTCACCGAGGCGATCGGCAAGGATCTTCTTGGAAAGGTGGGGCAGGGACAGGAAGGGCACGGTGCACCACCGCTTACGCATCTGGGTGCCATGTTCGGCATCTTCTGGCCCCTGCCGGCGTTTTTCCTCCTCGCTCTGCCGCTGATCTGGCACGAACGAAAGAGCCCGCTTGTCCTGTTTGCCGCCGCATGGTTCGTTCCGAGCTGGATCGTGTTCGAACTGGTGGCGACCAAGCTGCCGCACTACACGATGCCGCTGCTGCCCGCCTTGATCCTGCCGGTCGCCGCGGCGATGATCGAGGGCGCTGGAGAGGGGGCAAGAACCTGGTTGCGCTGGGTCGCTGCCATTCTTCTCGTCGTTCCTGCGGTCGGTCTCGCCGCTGCCGCCTTTGCCGGACCGTTTGTCCTGGGGGCGTGGCCGTCACCACCTGGTGTGGTGCTCATGGCCATCGGCGCTGTTTTCGCGGTTATTGCCGCAACCAGGCTTTTGCGTGGACCGGCGCTTCACGCCTTCCTGCCGGTTTGTGTGACTGCGATCTGCATTGCCGTCGGCTTCTGGGGTTTCGTCGGTCCGGCGCTGAAGCCGATCTGGGTGAGTCCGCGTCTGGTGGAGGCGATCGGCACCATCCCGGGATGCGCCGAGCGCACCACGCGCCAAGTCGTGACCAACGGTTTCCACGAGCCGAGTTTCATTTTCCTGGAAGGTACGACGACACGTATCGTACCGCCGAAAGGGGCGGCGGAATTTCTGGCGGCCCCGGAGGGGGACGGTCACACGGTTTGCCGGGTGGCGGCCATCGAAAGCCGGGAAGAAACCGCGTTTTTGCAGGCAGCCAGGGAGATTGGTCTTGTGCCTGAGGTTCGAAAAAGGGTAGAGGGCCTCAACATCAACGGCGGCAAAAAGGTCGATATCGCCCTTTATCAGGCGGCCGGTCCTACCACGGGTGCAGAAGAAGGCAATGACGAGCAGCAGTAAACATGTCTGGCACCTTCTGGCGCGGATGCGCGGGAATGCAAGACGGGCAGCCATACTGTTATCCGGCCGCAAGGAGCGTGCCCGCCTGCACAGTGATCCTCTGCCGCCGGGGCAACGGCCGCAGGACATACTTGCAGTGCTGCTCCTGACCGTCGGCATTGCCGTCGTCGCCTTCGATGTGCCAACTTATCCCTGGCTGCGCTCGCTGCCCGGCGAATACCGCTCGGCTTTCCGCGCCTTCACCGACATCGGCAAGGCGGATTGGATCCTGGTCTCGACAGGCGTCGTCTGCCTCTACCTTCTTGCGTTGGATGCCGGCCGCTACGCCCTGAGGCTGCGCATGGCGATCGGATCGCTCTTCACCTATGCGGCCTTCATCTTTTATTCGGTTGCCGCAACGGGTCTGCTGGCGATTGCCTTTAAATGGTCGCTCGGACGTGCCCGGCCCAAACTCTACGAGGAAGCCGGTCCGGTGCGGTTCGATTTTCTGGCCTTTGACGGAACCTATACCAGCTTTCCCTCCGGCCATTCGACCACGGTCGCGGCGCTGGCAACGGCACTGGCCTTCATCTTTCCCTCCTATCGCTGGCTGATCGTTGTGGCGGCCTTCTGGCTGGCATTCAGCCGGGTCATGGTCGGGGCGCATTACCCGAGCGACGTTATCGCCGGGACGCTGCTCGGCATGACCTTCACCTTCTTTACGGTTCGTGCCATGGCGCGGCGGCGCATCGGATTTCATCTGACGTCCGCCGGAAAGATTGAACCCAACATGAATGCGCTTTCGGCGCGCGCCTGTCTCAGGGCGGTCTGGCAAGTGCTGCGCGGACAGCGCGGCGCCGGCCGGATACAGGTTGCAGTGCCTGCGGCGGACGAGACAGGGCGGACGATCCCATGACGCGAAGCTATCTGGAGGCCGTGACGGCCGGCAAGGGAGAGCTGGAGGTCACCGTCGTGGTTCCGGCCAAGGACGAGGCGGAAAACCTGCCGATCCTACTGGGCGAAATCGAAGCGGCGCTGCAGGGACGCCGGTTCGAGGTGATCGTCATCGACGATGGCTCGACCGATGGGACGGATATCGTTCTGCAGGATTACGCGGCGACCCATGACTGGCTGCGGCCGATCCGCCACGAAAAATCCTGCGGCCAGAGCTGCGCGGTGCGCACCGGGCTGCATCATGCGCGCGGTGATGTGGTTGCGACAATCGACGGGGACGGTGAAAACGATCCGGCCTATATTCCCGCGCTTCTCGACGCATTGCAGGCCGCCGGTCCCGCCGTGGCGCTTGCCGCCGGACAGAGGCTCGGCCGCAAGGCGAGCCTCGCAAAGCGCTACGCCTCCAGATTTGCAAACAAGCTGCGAGGCGCGATCTTGCGCGACAACACCCGCGACAGCGGTTGCGGACTGAAGGCCCTGCGCCGCGAGGTGTTTTTGCAGCTGCCCTATTTCGACAGCTGGCACCGCTTCCTGCCGGCCCTGGTAATTCGCGAGGGTTACGGCGTCACCCATATCGATGTGCAGGACCGCCAGCGCCGGCACGGAACGTCGAAATACGGCATCTTCGACCGGGCGCTCGTCGGCGTCCTCGATCTTTTCGGTGTCTGGTGGTTGCGCCGTCGGCGCAAGAGAATCCCCGATGTGCGCCCATTGACCTGACGGGGGCGAGAACTCACAAAAGCCCCAATCCCGGTGGAGAAGCCCGCCAGAAGCCGATTAACTTTGACTGGATTTTCCAATGAACGCGTTTTTTGACTGGATCCATACGGTCTTCATAGCCCAGTTCGATTTCTGGATCGTTCTGGGTTTCTTCGCGCAGGCCATGTTCATGATGCGCTTCGCGATACAGTGGATTGCGTCGGAACGCGTCGGCCGCTCTATCGTGCCGGTCGCTTTCTGGTTCTTTTCCGTGGCCGGCGGCGCGCTCCTCCTGATCTACGCCATTCAGCGCAAGGACCCGGTTTTCATTGCCGGCCAGGGACTGGGTCTCCTGATCTATTTCCGCAATCTCTGGCTGATCTACAAGGAAAAGCGGGACGATCCGACGATCTGACGCGGCGGAACGCAGGTTCCGTTAAAGCGCTGGGGTTTTCTGTTGTCGGGAAGGCGCCAAGTCATCGATAACGCCTTCCGGCGGGACGGAAGACCTGGCACCCGTCCCGTCAGTAGTGCTCAGCCGAATGCTCGTTCCATTGCCCGAGCGAGATCGTCGATCAGGTCTGCCGGGTCTTCCAGCCCGATATGCAGGCGGACAGAATTCAGATCTGGGTCGATCTGCGTCGCCGAACGCATGCCTTTGAGACGTACGGGAATGGCAAGGCTTTCAAAGCCGCCCCACGAATAGCCGAGACCGAACAGGGCCAGCGTGTCGAGAAATGCATGGGCCTGGTCCTTGGTGGTGCCTTCCGCAAAATCGAAAGCGCATAGTCCAGATGCGCCAGAGAAATCCCTTTTCCAGATCGTGTGGCCCGGGTCCGTCTCGAGCCCGGGGTAACGGATCCGACCGACCTGAGGCTGCTCTCGCAGCCAGCCGAGGACAGCCTGCGTGTTGCGCTGATGGCGTTCCAGGCGCACTGAGAGGGTTCTAAGACCGCGAAGGCCGAGAAAGATGTCGTCGGGCGCAACGTGGCTGCCCATGGCACCGCAGAGCGCATCCAGTCCTGGCCAGGCTTTCTCGCTTGCTGCGATCGTTCCCAGCATGGCGTCGGAATGGCCGACAATATATTTCGTGCCGGCCTGGATCGACAGATCAACGCCGAATGCGAGCGGCTGGCAGAAGAGCGGGCTTGCCCAGGTATTGTCCATGAGGACCGTCGCGTCGATCTCGCGGGCGGCAGCGGCAATTGCGGGGACGTCCTGCATCTCGAAGGTGAGGGACCCGGGACACTCGGTAAAGACGGCAGAGGTCGTTTCGCGGAAGAGAGACCTGATACCGGCTCCGAGCTGAGGATCGTAGTACTCGACCGTGACCCCAAAACCGGGAAGCACGGTGTCGGCGAAATGCCTGGTCGGGCCATAGGCCGTGTCCGCGATGAGAATGTGGTCGCCTGCCTTCACGCAGGATAGAATTGCAAGAGCGATCGCATTGAGACCCGAATTTACGATCTTCACTCCGGCGGCGCCTTCGATTTCCTTGAGCGCACCTTCCAGGGAATCGGTGGTCGGGTTGCCGCGGCGGGCGTAGGAATAAGTCTGGCCACCGCTGAGCATGGTGGCGACGTCGGGATAAAGCACAGTCGAAGCATGTACGACGGGCGGATTGACGAAGCCGTGAAAGGCGCGAGGATCCCGGCCGGCATGGGCAAGCTTGGTGTCTGGCTTCAGCGGCAACTTCGTTTCGGAACTGGACATGGAGGCTCTTGCGTGGGGTGTGGATTTGCGGGTCGACCCGGACCGGGTGCTCCGACCGCACACTTTAGTCATTCGCATTCAGCTCGCAACCGGCAACTGGACAGCGCCTGCTGCACTGCAAAACAATGATAATTTTACAGACATCGTTAACGGGCCACCCGCTTCGTCTAAAAGGATTGAAGCCATTTTAGGCATTGCATGATTTGCGTTTGGGCATGTTCGCCGTTTGTGCATCCTTTGAGGAGCGAATTGGCTGGCGACTGCAGAAATGTGACGAGATATCTGCAGCAAGTACTTGACCCGAACGGCTAAATGCCATCGTATGGAACCGCTGGGTTGGGAAGGAAGACGTCTGGAGGAAGCAGCCGTCAAGGCTGGCATCCGTCCGAAAATAGAGACGGAGTAGACATCTTCCGATCAGGCCCAGTACAAAAAAAGTATGGGTAACAAATAAAGGCTGCATATCCATGTCCAACAAATTCCTTCCGCTCGTAATCGGCGCTGCTATGGGAGTCGCCGCGACGACGGCTGCCGGTGCAACGACGCTGGAAGACGTCAAGGCAAAAGGCTTCATTCAGTGTGGTGTGAGCCAGGGTCTCCCGGGCTTCTCCAATCCGGATGCACAGGGGAACTGGACCGGTATCGACGTTGACTACTGCCGTGCCATGGCTGCCGCAGTGTTCGGCGACGCGACCGCAGTGAAGTACACTCCGCTTTCGGCAAAAGAGCGTTTCACCGCTCTGCAGTCCGGCGAAGTGGACGTCCTGTCCCGCAACACCACCTGGACCATGTCCCGCGACACCCAGCTGGGTCTGAACTTTGCCGGTGTGAACTACTATGACGGTCAGGGCTTCATGGTCCGCAAGGACCTGGGCGTGACGTCCGCTCTGGAACTGTCCGGCGCATCCGTGTGCACCAACACCGGCACGACCACCGAGCTGAACGTCGCCGACTATTTCCGTGCGCACAACATGCCGTACGAAATCGTCGCGTTCGAAAAGGCTGACGAAGTTGTGGCTGCATACGATGCCGGCCGTTGCGACGTCTACACCACCGACGCTTCCGGTCTCTATGCACAGCGCCTGAAGCTGACCAACCCGGGCGACCACATGGTTCTGCCGGAAATCATCTCCAAGGAGCCGCTTGGCCCGGTCGTTCGTCAGGGTGACGACGAGTGGTTCAACATTGCCCGCTGGACTCTCAACGCGATGCTCAACGCAGAAGAAATGGACGTCACGTCCGAAAACGTTGACGAAAAGAAGAGCTCCGAAGACCCGAACGTCAAGCGCCTTCTCGGTGTCGAAGGTGCCTTTGGTGAAGCTATCGGTCTCAGCAACGACTGGGCCTATAACATCATCAAACAGGTCGGCAACTACGAAGAGTCCTTCAACGCCAACGTGGGTCCGGACACTCCGCTCGGCATCTCCCGCGGCGTGAACGCCCTGTGGAACGACGGCGGCTTCATGTACGCTGCGCCGATCCGCTAATCCTCACGACTGATTGGGGATTGTTGGGGTTCCGGCGGACTGTCTGCCGGAACCCCTAATAAATTCCGCGCATAATAAACCGGATACAAAGCCGGAAATCGCGTGGGGGAACAGACTGCTTCCATCGACAGGGGAGCGCTGCCAAGGCGCAGCTGGGAAGCAGGACAGACACGGATCGGGGAGAGGCTGCGTGCCGGGCCCGTTCGTGCAAAATTGGGCGAGGTTCTATGTCAGTAATGGAGCAGGACTCGGCGGGGGCGCCGGCGCGTGCTTCGCTGTTGAACGACCCCAAGGCTCGCGGGCTGTTTTATCAGGTCCTCCTGGTCGCCGCGCTGGCCTTCTTCGGGTATTTCATCGTATCGAACACGATCCACAACCTGGAGCAGCAGAATATTGCCTCCGGTTGGGGTTTTCTTGAAAACACGGCAGGTTTCGGAACCAACCAGTCCTTGGTCCAATATTCCGAAACATCAAGTTACGGCCGGGCCATCTATGTCGGGTTCCTGAACACGCTTCTGGTGGCCGGCGTCGGCATCTTCTTTGCCACGGTGTTCGGGTTTATCGTCGGTATCGCACGACTGTCGAACAACTGGGTAATCAGTCGTCTTGCATACTGCTATGTCGAACTTGTCCGCAACGTGCCGCTGCTTTTGCAGATCTTCTTCTGGTACTTCGCGGTGCTGCGCTCCATCCCTGGAAAGCGGGAAAAATGGTCGCTTTTCGATACGTTTCACCTGAACATCGGCGGTTTGAGAATGCCCAAGCCGATCTGGGAGCCCGGATCGGGCTGGATCGGTATCGCTCTCATCATCGCCATCGTACTTTCGGTCATCGTCGCCAAGTGGGCGCACAAGCGGCAGGATGCAACCGGGCAGCAGTTTCCCGTCTTCTGGACAGCCGTGGGGCTTATCGTCGGTCTGCCGGTTGTGACTTACCTCGCTACCGGAATGCCGATGACGCTCGAACATCCGAATTTCGTCACGTCCGGGCCGATCCTGCGTCAGGGCTTCGAGCTCAATGTCGGCATCAACGTCATTCCGGAGTTTCTGGCCCTGACCGCTGCCCTTGCGATCTATACGGCATCGTTCATTGCCGAGATCGTGCGGGCGGGCATTCAGGCGGTCAGCCACGGACAGACCGAAGCCGCCCATGCTCTCGGCCTTCGCAACGGTCCGACGCTGCGGCTGGTTGTTATTCCCCAGGCAATGCGGGTGATCATCCCGCCGCTGACAAGCCAATATCTCAATCTGACGAAGAATTCGTCACTCGCCGTTGCGATCGCTTATCCGGATCTCGTGTCCATGGGCGGTACCGTTCTGAACCAGACCGGTCAGGCAATCGAAGTCATCGGCATCTGGATGGCGGTCTACCTGTCGCTCAGCCTGCTCACATCGGCCTTCATGAACTGGTACAACCAGCGCATGGCGCTCGTGGAAAGGTAAGGGGCGCACAAAATGGCAAACACTGAGATGTTCCAAATCAGAACGGAAGAAGCGCCGCGGTTGCCGGCGCCTGTTTCGACCACCGGTGTTATCGGCTGGATGCGGCAGAACCTGTTTTCATCCATCGGCAATACCATCCTCACAGTGATCGGCGTGCTGATCGCCTATTCGCTGATTGCACCCCTTATTCAGTTTGCGCTGATCGACGCCGTATGGTCGGGGGAAAACCGTGAAGCCTGCCTGGTACAGGACGGCGGCCATGCCGGCGCTTGCTGGGCCTATGTCAAGGCGTATTTTCCGCAGTTCATCTACGGCCGGTATCCGAGTGAAGAGGTCTGGCGGGTCAATGTCGTCTACTTCCTGTTCGCGGCACTGCTGATTCCGCTGGCTATCCCCAGTGCACCGTACAAGAAGATCAACGCGATCCTGTTTCTGATCGTCTTTCCGATCGTTGCGTATTTCCTGCTGACCGGTCTGGTTGTCGGGGGCACAGTGATCCTGCCGATCGTTGAAACAGCCGTCTGGGGTGGGCTGCTGGTAACTCTGGTGATCGCCGTCACCGGTATTGTGGCGTCGCTTCCGCTTGGCATCGCGTTGGCTCTCGGCCGGCGCTCGAAAATGCCGATCATCAAGCTGGTCTCGATCATCTTCATCGAGTTCTGGCGCGGCGTGCCGCTCATCACGGTGCTGTTCATGTCTTCGGTGATGCTGCCGCTCTTCCTGCCGGAAGGCGTGACCTTCGACAAGCTGCTGCGCGTGCTGATCGGGGTGACGCTGTTCTCGGCGGCCTACATGGCGGAAGTGGTTCGCGGCGGTTTGCAGGCCATTCCGAAAGGGCAGTATGAAGGGGCCATGGCGCTCGGTCTGCGGTTCTGGCCGATGATGTATCTCGTCATCCTGCCACAGGCGTTGAAACTGGTGATCCCGGGAATCGTCAACACCTTCATCGGGCTCTTCAAGGACACGACCCTGGTGCTGATTGTCGGCATGTTCGACCTTCTCGGCCAGATCCAGTCATCCTTTACCGATCCGACCTGGTCGACACCCAGCCAAGGGCACACCGGCTACCTCTTTGCCGCAATGGTGTTCTTCGTTTTTTGTTTCGGGATGTCACGCTACTCCATCTTCATGGAGAGGAAGCTACATACCGGGCACAAACGCTAGCACTCGTTTCCGGGGCGCGCGACGAGCCGCAGCGCCCCGGCCACAGGACACTCTTGGAGTAATTTGAAATGTCTGAACACGCACAACGCGACGAGGAAATCGCAGCCGATCGTTCCAGAATGACCATTTCCGAAACGGACGTGGCGATCGAGATCCGCAACATGAACAAGTGGTACGGGGATTTCCACGTCCTGCGCGACATCAACCTCAAGGTCATGCGCGGTGAGCGCATCGTGATCTGCGGGCCCTCGGGCTCAGGCAAATCAACGATGATTCGCTGCATCAACCGTCTGGAGGAACACCAGGCCGGACAGATCATCGTCGACGGCATCGAACTGACGGACGATCTGAAGAAGATCGACGAAATCCGCCGGGAAGTCGGCATGTGCTTCCAGCACTTCAATCTGTTTCCTCACCTGACGATCCTGGAGAACTGCACGCTGGCGCCGATCTGGGTTCGCAAGATGCCCAAGAAGGAAGCCGAGGAAATCGCGATGCACTACCTCGAGCGCGTCAAGATCCCGGAACAGGCGCTGAAATATCCTGGCCAGCTTTCCGGCGGCCAGCAGCAGCGCGTGGCGATTGCCCGCTCGCTGTGCATGAGCCCGAAGATCATGCTGTTCGACGAGCCGACTTCGGCGCTCGACCCGGAAATGATCAAGGAAGTGCTGGACGTCATGGTCGGTCTTGCCGAAGAAGGCATGACGATGCTGTGCGTGACCCACGAGATGGGCTTTGCGCGTAAGGTCGCAAACCGGGTGATCTTCATGGATGCCGGCCAGATCGTGGAGCAGAACGAACCGGAAGAGTTCTTCACCAATCCGCAGCATGAACGGACAAAACTGTTCCTCAGCCAGATCCTGCATCACTGACCGGACAGGCTCGCAAGTGGCGGCACGCATGGTTCGCAAGACCCTTTCGGGGCTTATGATTGCCGCCCTTGTCCTTGCCCTAGCGATTGGCCTCGGAACGCTCGTTCCGAGGCCATTTTTCGTTGCGGCCCTCGCAGAAAGCCCCGTGAATGCACCGCGCGGCAAAAGGCAGATACTCATCCTCTCCAATCCGATCCACACGGGTATCGCGGTTCCCGCCGATGCGGACGTCTTGCAGACATTTAATTTCGTCTCCGAGGCCGGACTGGAACTCAACTATCCGGGCGTGTTCTGGGTCGTATTCGGCTGGGGAGGGCGTTCCTTCTATATGGAGACGCCGACCTGGGGAGATCTCAAGCCGAGGCCAGTTTTCAACGCCCTCACGTGGGATTCCTCCGTGATGCATGTCCGTCGGGCGGGAGACATTGCGGCAGACCGTCAGGATGTGCGCGCCGTCGAACTTGACGAAGCCGACTTCGCAAGGCTCCTCGCCGACATTCGTCACAGCTTCAAACCCGCCGCCGGCGGCAAGCCGGAAGAAATCGCCGGAGCGGCTTATGATGCCCACGACATCTTTTTCCCGGCTAGGGGCGGGTTCAATGCCTTCATGGGCTGCAACACGTGGACGGCGCGCATGCTGCGTCGGGCAGGGTTGAGAACCGGTTTCTGGACACCGCTCCCGGTCACACTGGACTGGTCACTGGATCTGCACAACAATCTGTGAACCGGCAGTTTCCGGAGAGGGTACGAGCCTCGCAACAGCTGCTGCAGCAAGGTCTTTGAGATCTGCCGGCGACCCGCCGGCGCGAGCTCGCACGGACAGGCCGTGCAGGGTGATTGACAGAAGTTGCGCCGTCTGCAGGACGTCGGTTTCCGAGAGCGCTCCTTTGGTCTCGGCACGGATGAGACTTGCAAAGCCCTTGTCCATACGCTCGGTGATCTTCCCGAGAGCTGCGTGAAACTCCGCATCATCGATCGCTTCGGCCGGCAGCGTGGATATGACGAGGCAGCCGTAGGACGCGCCGCAGTGTCGGGATTGTCCTGTATAGAGATCGACTGCCGCAGACAGGATTGCCTCAAGACGCGGTTTCAGCCCCTCCTGCCGTCGGCCGGCTTCACTCAGATACGATTGCATCTGATCGGCGAAGCGATCGATCGCCTTCAGGAACATATCCTTCTTGCTGCCGAAGGCCGCATAGAGGCTTGGTCGGTTCAGCCCGGTCGTTTCGGCGATCTGGTCAAGGCTCGTCGCCGCGAACCCACGGCGCCAGAACACTTGCATGATCCGGTCAAGGGTTTCTGCTTCCTGGAATTTGCGCGGACGGCCTCGTCGGATTTCCCTGCTCATTTCATACTGTTTCGCATAAAAAAATCGACATGTCTATTTATGTGCGATACGGTACAAAAAATGGAGTCGCACATGGAAAGGTTATGGGAAATGCCGACTATCGATGCGGATATGGGTACCGTGGAATGGGGCAGGCGCCGGGGTGAATTTTCCAACGGCCGGTTGAACGCGGGCGAGAAAATCAAGGTGTTGGCAAATCTCGGGCGCATGGGTGTGTCGGAGGCTTTCGATCGCCTCGGCAGTCGCCTTGGCCTGACGCGTGCCTATGGGACGGACTTCGATGGAATGAGGCCACCGGAGACTTCACTTGTGCGCGATGCGCTCGATTTCGCGGAAGAAGTTCAATCGGTCGAACTGATGCAACACAGCTGGCGCACCTATTACTGGGGCCTGCTGCTTGGCGGCTACGCGAAGCTGGCGGTCGACCGTGAAATTCTGTTCTGTGCGGCAATCCTGCATGACGTCGGTCTTGCATCCGGCCGAACGAGCGAGCCATCAGGATGCTGCTTCGTGGTTCACGGAGCGGAGCGCTGCACACGTCATCTTGTCGGCAAGGGAAACGACAGAGCCAAGGTACGTGTCATCGCGGATGCGATCGGCCTTCACCTTAACGGGTATGTTTCGGCACGAACCTATGGCGCCGAAGCGCATCTGCTTTCGCGTGGTGCCATGTGCGATGTCTTTGGTCTCGGCAGCCGCCGTATTTCGGAAAACGCCGGAAGCACGGTTCTTTCCGTGCACCCGAAGGGCAATATGATAGACGCGCTTGAAATATGGCCCGGACATCATCTGGCCGGATCGCGCGCGGATTTCCTGATGAAACTCCACCCGCCGCGCAAAAATGCGAAGCGCGTTGAGCAAGTGCCGCTTGCCGGCGAGTAGCTCGGACTTGGATGCTCAGCAAGGACTTGAGAAACTGCCTGCCTCACGCCGGTCCGGTGGCGATCTCCGTGTCGTCCCGGCCACCCCATTCCGCCCAGGAGCCGTCATAGAGCGCCAGATCGCGCGCGCCCAGGATCGTCAGACCGAGCGTCAAAATCGCGGCGGTGACACCTGAACCGCATGTGGTCGTCACGGGCCGTTCCAGATCCACACCAGCTTCCCGATAGGCTTCCTCGAGCTGGTCTCGCGGCAGGAACGTGCCGTCAGATGAAATCAATCTTGAAAAGGGCAGATTCAGCGCCGTCGGCATGTGGCCCCTGCGCAATCCCGCCCTCGGCTCCGGCGCATCGCCGGAAAAGCGGTCGGCAGAACGCGCATCGAGGATCTGCCGGTTGCCGGTGGAAATGGTGTCGCGCACGTCACCAAGATCGGCGACAGCGCCGTGGTTGAGGCGAGAAGTAAAGTGCCTTTCCATCCGGCGCGGCTGGTCGTCATCGAAGGGCCGCCCTTCCGCACGCCACTTGGGGAAGCCGCCGTCGAGGATGTAAACCCGCTGTGCGCCCATGGTCCGAAGCGTCCACCATACCCTCGGGGCGGAATAGAAGCCGAAATCGTCATAGACGACAAGGGTCTGACCGTCGCCGATCCCGAGCTTGCGCATGGTCGAGGAGAAGATATGCGGTGCCGGCAACATATGCGGCAGGTTCGTGTTCTTGTCGCAGATCTCGTTGACGTCGAAGAACACTGCGCCGGGAATATGCGCATTGGGGTAGACCGGCGGTGCATCCGGATGCGTGACCGGAGGCATCCAGGCATTGATTACCACCAGGTCGGGTGAGGAAAGATGTTCGGAAAGCCATTGTGTCGATACGAGCGGGTGTTCGGTCATGAGGTTTCCTTACGTCTCCAACAGTCCCTTGGACCTGTGCCAATCCTCGATCGAAAGATCCGGGTAGCCCTGGAAATGCACATGCCCCGGTCCTTCCGGAACTTCGACCCAGTCCGGCTTGAATTCCAGCATGATATGGACAATCTCCGGCGGTGTTGGCAAGGGGCTATCGATGGCTCCCGCGTGAGGATGCACAAGCTCCGGCCAGCGCGGATCGAAGACCCAAAGATGTGATCCGCAGGACTTGCAGAAATGGCGTTCGGCAGGACTGGTCTCACCGGCTATTTGCGCACGGGTGACCGCCTTGCATTCTGCGCCCTGAATCTGCAGGCTGCCCGCATCACCCATGAGATTGACGGCATAGCCGCCGCTGCCGCCGATCTTTCGGCAGATGGAGCAGTAGCATCGCATGTAAGGATAGGGCGCTCGGCTTTCGACCTCGAAGGCCACATCGCCACATTGACAGCTTCCCGTCAGTTTCATCACAGCCTCCCGATCCCGGTTTCAGTCCATCAGGCGGATGCGAACCCGCCTGTTGAGCTTTCCCTTCTTCTCGATTTTGCCAAGGTCCAGCTGCCCGATCTCCGACGTACGGCTGACATGTGTCCCGCCGCAGGGCTGAAGATCTATGTCGCCACCGATCCGCACCAGCCGTACCCTGCCGGACCCTCGTGGCGGTTTCACGGACATGGTCTTGACGAGGTTCGGATTGGCGTCCAGTTCCTCATCGGTAATCCACTCGGTCGTGACGGCATGATCGCCCGCAGCAAGATCATTGAGTGTCGCCAGGAGGTGTTCCCGATCGATGGTCTCGTCGCCCATGTCGAAGTCGAGCCGACCTTCCGGATCACCGATTTGCCCGCCGGTGACCGGAAAGGGCAGGGCGACCGACAGAAGATGTAGAGCCGTGTGCATCCGCATAAGCCGGTAGCGCCGCGGCCAGTCGACATGCACGGTGACCTGTGTTCCGATTGCGAGCGTCGTCTGTCCCTCTGCGGGAACGTGCACGATTGTCGATTTGTCCTCGTCGTAGACCGTCGTGGCGATGGCGATTCTGCTGCCGTCGTCCATCTCCAGCGCGCCGGTGTCACCCGGTTGGCCGCCGCCGGTTGCGTAAAAAACGGTCCGGTCCAGAATGATACCGCCGCGATCGTTGACTTTTGCCACTGTTGCTTCGCAGGTTCGAAGATAGGCATCGTCGCGAAACAGAGGCGTGGTCATGAGCAGTCTCCAGATTATTTGAAAAACTGAATTGAGCAACGATCCCGTATCGGCGCAAGGTCCAAATGAGCGATCCTGAAGCAGAAAACCGAGGCACTCCCGGCCTCGCGATTGGAAAGCGCGTCTGTTGCCGGTGCCTACAAATGATTTAATTCAACGGTTCCCGGAGAGTATTCCCTGCTGTGAGCTGCTCAGAGTGTTGATGGACCAGAGAGAGAACTCGAGGTGTGCCCATTCAACTGTTTGCGCGCGCCACCAGCAGCTTCAGGGCGAAGGCTCCCATGATGCCTGCGAAGGCCCAGTCGAAGGCACGCATGAATCTCGGCGAGGTTTTCAGAAAGCGTGCAAATGCACTGGCGCCCACCACCATGAGGGCGCAGATCGGCATGCCGAGCAGGACGAAGTAAAACCCCAGGAACATCAACTTGCCCATGGCATTCGGGTCGGCCGCACTGACGAATTGCGGCAGAAAGGTCACGAAGAACAAAACGATTTTCGGGTTGAGTATGTTGACCCCCATCGCCTGCAGCCAGACTTGATGAAACGGTTGCCGTCGGGCTTCAGACGCCTCAAGCGCCAAACGGGAGCCGTGGCGCAACGCCTGGACCGCGAGCCATATCAGGTATCCGGCACCGACAATCTTCAAAAGGGTGAAGGCGAACGCGGAAGCCGAGAGCAACGCCGAGACGCCGACTGCCGCGAGGACCGTATGCACGACCAGCCCGCAGGCAGCGCCCAGAACCGCGGCAAGCCCGGCCTTGCGACCCTGGGTAAGCGTCTTGCTCATGAACAGCGTCATGTCCGGACCCGGCGTGAAGGTGAGGACAAGGGCAGCAGCTGTGAAGGCAAGAAGCGTGGCTGTGTCGGGAAGAAAAGTCATGATTTGCCGGAAGATGGATATATGCCGATGCGGCCAGCTTACGCCAGGTGCCAAGGGAAAGCCAGATCGCCCTACGCCTTGAGTGCGGGTCAGTCCTAGAGGATCGGCGACAGCAGCCTTGCCCCCTGGGCCAGGACCCGGAAGACATAGCTGCGTGACTGCAAGGCGCCCGGCCAGGTCAGTTTCGCGTTCTGGAAGTCCGTTTCGAGCATTTTCGCGACATTGCCGATCGTGCGTGCGTGAGTGAACCAGAGCGTCATTTCGAAATTGATCTGGAACGATCGATTGTCGAAATTCACCGTTCCGATGGAGACGAGGTCGTCATCCATCAATGTCACCTTCTGGTGCATGAAACCGTCGGTATAGCGGTAGACCTTGACCCCGCGCTGCACGAGCGTGTCCTCATAGGCGTGACTGGCGAGCCAGACCGTCCAGTGGTCACGTTTTTCCGGCAGGAGAACGCGGACATCCACCCCGCGCATGGCGGCGGAACACAAAGCCGTCTGCACGTCGAGCGAAGGCACCAGATAAGGTGTGGTGATCCAGAAACGCTTGCGGGCACGGGCGGCCGTCTCGACGAAGGCGAGGGCACATTCCTCAAGCTTGTCCGCCGGTCCGGTCGGCATCACCAGAACGGATTCGTCGCCAGGCATCGGGATCTCGCCCACCTGCGGCACGTCGATGCGCTCACCGCTTGCCCAGAGCCAGTCCTCTACGAAGGAGAGCGAACAGGCAACCGCTGATGGCCCCTCCACGACAACATGGGTATCGCGCCAATGGCCGAACCAGGTGTCGCGGCCGACATACTGGTCGGCCACATTGTGGCCGCCGACAAAGGCCATCCGGTAGTCAACGACCACGAGTTTGCGGTGGTTGCGGTAGTTGAGCCGCATCGGCCCCAGCAGCCGCAGGAACCTGTGGTTCTGGTTGAACCCGCAAACCCTGACACCGGCCTCGGTCAGGCGGCCCAGGAAGGCGCGCGTCAGTGCATGGCTGCCGACGTCGTCATAGAGGAAGTAGACCTTGATGCCCTCGCGTGCCTTGGCGATCAGGGCGTCCGCCATCTCCCTGCCGAGTTCGTCGTCATGAATGGCAAAGAACTGGAAAAAGATGATGCTGCGGGCTTCCGCGATCGCATTTCTGATGGCAGCGAATGTGGCCTCGCCGTCTATGAGAAGCTCGGCCTTGTTACCCGCCAGGAAAGGCACGCCTGCCACTCTGGAAAGAACCGGCCAGTCGCGCGTTTCCGCGTGGTCAGTGAGCCCGAGTTCATCGGCTCGCCGGGCCCGTTCCGCGCGACCAAGCGTTGCCTGGATGCGGGCATAGTCGGAAAAGGACCGCCAGCCAAAGACGAAATAGAGCGGCACGGTCAGGTAGGGCAAAAAGAACAGCGACAGCAGCCAGGCAACGGAGCCTTGCGACGTCCTGGAATTCATCACCTCGCGCACGGCACAGATGATCGCTGTGAGGTACATGGCCGCGACAAAAGCCGCGACCAGACCGAGATTATTGGCCATCACGTCCAGAACGCCGGCATCCGCCACGGCGTCCTGGATCACCGCCTCGGCAGCGGCGCCGTCTTGTGCGAGTGTCGGATCATCGGAGGCCATGGTGTACTCAGGTCAGCAGGTCCGCCCTCAGGCGAACGGAGCCTTGAGGGTAACCTGCCTTTCCAGCCAGACCGGAACGGGCAGGTTCTTCGAGCGCAGGAATTCCGGGTTATAGAGCTTCGATTGAGACCTTGTGCCGTGGTCGCAGAGGATCGTCACGATCGTCTTGCCGGGGCCGAGTTCCCGCGCAAGGCGCCGCGCGCCGGCAAGGTTGATTGCGGTAGAGCCGCCCAGCAGCAGTCCCTCGTTCTGTGCCAAGTCAAAGACCAGGGGCAATGCTTCCTCGTCGGGAATGGTATAGGCATGGTCGATCTTGAGGTCACCGACGATCGGAGTGCTGCGGCCAAGGCCGATCCCTTCGGAGATCGAGCCACCTTCGGATGCAACGGCCGTGCCGGTGGTGAACAGTGACTGCATGGCGGCCCCTTGCGGATCGGCACAGCCGATGACGACGCCGGGCTTGTTTTCCTGAAGATAGGTCGAGACACCGGCAAGGGTTCCGCCGGAGCCGACGGCACATATGAAGCCGTCGATCCGGCCGCCGGTCTGGGCCATGATTTCCGGGCCTGTCGTCAGATAATGCGCCTTGCGGTTGTCGAGATTGTTCCACTGGTCGGCGAAGATCGCCCCGTTCGGTTCGCTTCGCGCCAGTTCCTCGGCAAGACGACGGGCGACGTGCTGATAGTTGTTGGGATCGGAGAAGGGTTTCGCCGGCACTTCCAGGAGCTCGGCTCCGCACAGGCGCAGCATGTCCTTCTTTTCCTGCGTCTGGGTCTCCGGGATCACGATCACGGTGCGGTAGCCGCGGGCACTTGCAACAAGCGCCAGACCGATGCCGGTGTTGCCCGCCGTGCCTTCCACGATGACGCCGCCGGGCTTCAGTTCGCCGCGCGCTTCCGCCGCCAGGATCATCTGCCGGGCCGGGCGGTCCTTGACCGACTGACCCGGGTTCATGAATTCCGCCTTGCCGAGAATTTCGCATCCCGTTTCCTCGGAAAGCGTTTTCAGACGGATGAGAGGCGTGTTCCCGATCGCATCGACAACAGAAGCGGACACAGACATTTAACTTTTTCCTGACTGATCTGGTCCGGGTGCGATTTCGGCCAGATGAAATCTGATGAGCCCAGGACGCTAATGGTCCGGGAGGTCTTGATCAAGGCCGCAATGTAAGACTTCGAAGCGGGAATGCCAGCACCCGCAATATCTTCCGGGGGACTTTTTCCCGGCGGTGCAAAAACGCGCCATGTGATGTTCATTCTCTTCGCAGGATTGAAATTCAATTTCCAGCTTTTCTGGTGTATTGGATGATCTGAATTTGGTTGCCTCACGTATCGGCGATAGGGCAACTTGGGATTCTGGCCTTTGATGAGAGCAGCAATGGAAAAAAATGTGACCGGAATGGACGAGCTTCTGGCCGGGTATGCGGCCGGAACCTTGACCTATCCGGCGCAGGCACTTGTGGGTGCGCACCTTGAATTGAGTGACCTGAACAGGGGATACGTGTCTTCACTGGAAGCGCTCGCAGGTGTCGGGATAGAAGATGCCGACCCTGTTGCACTGAAGAATCGCGACGCCGCCCTGGACGCGATTTTCAGCGGTGCTGCCGGTGGTGACAATGACAACCCCGTACCGGCTCCTCAGCCGGGGGACGAGCGATCCGACGTGCCGGCACCGCTGCGAGCCATCATCGGAGCTTCGATGGACAGTCTGCCCTGGAAAACGCTGCTGCCCGGCGTCAAGGAATGCAAGTTCGGCGAGATAGACGGCTGCAGCAGCAGCCTGTTGTGGGTCCGCGCGGGACGGGCAATGCCTTCGCATACACATCACGGTACGGAACTGACCCTGGTTCTAAAGGGTGGGTTCAAGGATGACGACGGCCACTACGTTGCCGGCGATGTCGCCTTTGCCGACGGAGAGATCGACCACAAGCCCATTGCCGATGAAGGCGAGGACTGCATTTGCTTCGCGGTGACCGCCGGGCGCTTACAGCTGACAGGTCCTGTCGGGCGCTGGTTTGACCCTTTCCTGCGCTGATTGAAATCCGTCCCCGGGTCCGGCTGCGTAAACGGACGAACAGACCGGGAGAATGTTTTGCCAAAAAGACTCTATGTTGCTGACCCGAGCGAAGGCTGTGCCTGGATTACGGGCGCCAGTTCGGGAATCGGCCGTGCGCTGGCTCTGGACCTTGCCGCGTCCGGCTGGCGCGTAGCAGTGACGGCCCGCTCCACCGGAGACCTTGAAACACTTGCCGAGGATGCGCGTGATCTCTCCGGTTCGATTCATGTCTTCGCCGGCGACGTTACCGACACAGGCCTGATGGAGAGGCATTGCCGGAGCATCAGCGAGGAACTCGGTCCTCCCGCGCTGGTCATCGCCAATGCCGGCATCTATCTGCCGCAGGAGGGTCTCAAGGGCGATGCTGCGGCGTTCCGGACGAGTTTCGACGTTAATCTCATGGGGACCGTCAACGTGCTCATTCCTGCGATCGCGGCAATGAAGGAGCCGGGCAGGGGCCAGATCGGCGTTGTGTCCTCTGTTGCCGGTTACCGCGGGTTGCCCACCTCAGCTGCATACGGTGCGACCAAGGCTGGGCTGATCAACCTGGTGGAATCGCTCAAGTTCGATCTGGACCTTACAGGCATCCGTATTCAGCTCATCTGTCCCGGTTTCGTCGACACGCCGGCCACCCGAGACAATCCCTTTCCCATGCCGCATCTCCTGACGGTGGAGGAGGCTGTTCGCGAAATCCGCAAGGGATTGCAGCATCCGACCCGGTTCGAGATCAGTTTCCCTAAGGCTTTCGTCCGGCAACTGAAAATCCTGAAGCTCCTGCCCGACCGGTTCTATTTCCCGCTGGTCGCCCGTTCGACGGGCTGGAACAAGAAACGGGCCGGCTAGACCGGCCCGCTGTGGACTCTTGCGGCAGCGTCAGGTCACGCCGACTTTTCATAGACCATCTGGCGCACGTCGATGTTTCCGGACCGGAAACCCGCCTCGCAGTAATGCAGATAGAACTCCCACAGGCGTTTGAAGCGTTCGTCGAAACCCATCGGGCTGATCTGTGGCCAGGCCTGCCGAAAGCGTTGCCGCCATTCGGCGAGCGTGCGGGCATAGTCCTGTCCGAAGATCTTCTGGTCCGTCAGCTGCAGTCCGAGGGAGCGGCCGATCTCGGCCAGCCGTCCGGGCGGGGGCAGCATGCCACCCGGGAAGATGTAGCGCTGGATGAAGTCGGTACCGCGCCGATAGTCCTCGAACATCCGGTCCTGTATCGTAATGATCTGCAACCCGGCACGTCCGCCCGGCTTCAGGCAGCGGGACAATTGCTGGAAGTAGGTCGGCCAGTATTTTTCACCGACTGCCTCGAACATCTCGATCGATGCGATCCTGTCGAAAACGCCCTGTTCGTCGCGGTAGTCCTGAAAAACCACATCTACCTTGTCACTGAGACCAGCGTTGAAGATGCGCTCCCTGGCATACTCGTACTGTTCGCGGGAAATGGTGAGCGCACGCACGTGTGCGCCGACGGTCTTGGCGACATGCTCCGCGAAGCCACCCCAGCCGCAGCCGATCTCCAACACGCGGTGGTTGGGCTGGATGCCGGTCTGGCGCACCAGCGAGGCATATTTCTCAGCCTGCGCCTGTTCCAGATTGTTGGTCTCGTTGCTGTAGATTGCCGAGGAATAGGTCATCGAAGGGTCGAGCCATTCCTTGTAGAAGGCATTGCCGAGGTCGTAATGAGCCGAAATATTGCGTTTCGAACCGCTCCTCGTGTTGGCGTTTAGCCAATGCCGCAGCGACAGCAAGAACCGCGTGACAGGTCGACCCTGAAGAGCGCGCAGCGTCGATTGCTGATTGATGCAGAAAAGTTCCAGAAAAGTGGTCACGTCCGGCGAGGACCAATACCCGGCCATGAAGGCCTCGCCGACACCGACGTCGCCTGCCTGCACCACCATGCGGAAGAAGCGCCAGTTGTGGATTTTCAGAACGGCCTCGGGGCCGGATTCCTTCCCGTCGATCCGGAAGACCCTGCCGTCGGGAAAATGGATAAGGAGGGTGCCGTACTGGATATTAACGGCGAGGCTCGCTGCCATGCGCGCCAGCCGGGGGGCTCCCTTCAAGGCTGTCCGGAGGGTTTCGTGTGTCAGAACAATCGGCTCACTCATGGCAGAACCTCTTGAAATGTCATTCGTTTGAAACCAGCGGCGCTGAAGGACCAGACTGGTTCGACCCATGATCCAATGCATCTAATTCGGGTCTTGGATGAAATGGTACACGCTTACGCCAGATTTTAAAGGCTTCCCAGTGAATGGCGCCGATCACCTTGAAGGTGAGCAGGGGGACCCGCGCACATTCGCGCAGGAGTGCCCTCGTTGTGAAGGCCTTCCTGCGACCCGAAAACGTCGCTGACAGCAGCGGCCCGCCGGAGTCCTTCTCAAGGATGCGCACGCGTACGGACCCACCCGGAGGCAGCATGCGGAAGAAGTAGTGCTGCTCCATCGCTATGAAGGGCGAGACATGAAATTCCTTACGCTGATCCTGGCGGATGCCGGCGTCACTCTCCTCGCCAGGGCGAACCGGCGCGACATAGGTATGCAGTCCGCCAAAAGTGTTGCGCACCTCATAAATCAGCGCACGCAAGTTCTGCCTACAGTCGTATGCGTAATAGACGCTGAGCGGGTTGAAGCCGTAGCCGAGCATTCGCGGATAGGCCAGCAACAGGATGCGTGCAGGCGGAGACAGGCCCTCCCTCGCCAGCAGAGACTCGACATGGCGGCGCAGGCTGGAGCCGTCTCTCGGGCCGTGGTCCTTCTGATGAAAGGAGAGGAGATTGAAGCGATTGACCGAAAAGAGCGGGCTCACGCGGCCGGCTTCTTCCAGCCTGTCCAGATCAATCAGCACTGAGAAGACCGAATAGGAAAAACGATGTTCGCGCGGCTTCATCCGGTGATGCATTACCTGACCCGAAAATAGCGTGACGGCGTCCACCGGCGGCGGGCCGTTGTCGCTAACGCCGTTGGTCGGGGTCGAACTCATTCGGCCGCCTCGAGATAGGGCAGGGCGTCGTCCTGTCTGTCCCAGGGGATCTGCGCTCCGAGCGCGCGCGCGACTTCCAGTCCGGAAACAAGGCCGTCTTCATGAAAACCGTGTCCCCTCCATGCTCCGCAATACCACGTGTTATTCACCCCCTGGATTTCGGCAAGACGCCGCTTGGCTGCAAGAGCAGAGGCGTCGAACTGCGGATGGTCGTAGACGAATTTGGCGAAAGTTCTGTCTGCTTGCGGGGCTTCGAAGGGATTCAGCGTCACGAAGACAGGTTTGGAATGGTCGATCCCCTGCAGCCGGTTCATCCAGTAGCTGACGGTCACATCCCGGGTTTCGCCGTGGTCGCGGTCGGACATATAGTTCCAGGAAGCCCAGACACGTTTGGAACGCGGCATCAGGGCTTCATCCCGGTGCAGATAGACTTCGTTCGGTCGATAGCGAACAGATCCAAGGATCTCGCGCTCCTGCGGGCTCGCGTCGCCCAGCATGGCAAGGCTCTGGTCGGTATGACTTGCAAGGATCACCTGGTCGAAGACATCCAAATGGCCTGCCATGTCACGGATGATGACCTTGCCGTTCTCTCGGCGAATGTCGGCAACAGGCGTTCCAAGGCGGATTTTGCCCTTGAGCGGCGACAGCAGGCGCTCGACATAGGAGCGGCTGCCGCCGGATATCGTTCGCCACATCGGCCGGTCGAAGGAGAGAAGGCGATGGTTCTCGAAAAAGGCCACGAAACTTTCCGCCGGATAGTCCCTCATCTCGTTTATCGGCGTCGACCAGATAGCGGCGCCCATGGCCAGCAGATAGTCGTTGACGAAACCGGCGGAGAAGCGTTCCCGTTCCAGGTAACCGCCGAGAGTTTCACCCGCAAGCCGTCCCGACTTCAAATCTTCAACGGCTTTCTTGTTGAAGCGAAATATGTCACGGAGCATGCGCATGAAACGCGGCGACACGAGATTGCGCCGCTGTGCGAAGACAGAATTCAAGGAATGGCCCGACCATTCCAGTTTGCCGCGGTCGGCCGAGAGCGCGAAGCTCATATTGCTGATCTCGCTGGCGACGCCCAGATGGTCGAGCAGCGCCGTGAAATTGGGATAATTGAGCTCGTTGTAGACGATGAAGCCCGTATCCACCGTCAGGGGTGTACCGTCATAGTCGATATCAACGGTGGCGCTGTGTCCGCCGGGCCTCGTCCGCTTCTCGTAAAGCACGACGTCATGCCGGTCGCATAAAGCCCAGGCAGCACTGTTTCCGGAAATCCCGGAGCCGATCACGGCAATCCGCATTGTCTATCCTTTGGTGCAGCGAGAGCCTTTCCAGCTGCTCGCCAAAAAAAGATAATGTGCAAACGCACTTGTCCGGATACGCCCCGGTTCTTTGCACGGATCACGCATGTAGATGAATTTTTTGAATTTTTAGGAGTGAGCACCGCACGGGCGGTTAGGGTCGTGGCAGAGCGGCCGCTAAAGATGCGAGCTTGGACACGCACTCCCGCCTGTCCGGCTGACAGCCGGGCAGCGGGAAGCGTTTCGGTCAGCGGTGCAGGAACTCAGGCCTGCAGCGTGTCAACGAGCCAATTCCAAGCGATCTGTACGCGGGACCGGGCTGCGTCGAAGAAGGCGACGACCTTCTGCCAGACCATGTCGCCGAAATCGGCAACTTGCAGCATGGTGCCGCGCTTCTGTTCGGGGCGGTCCCCCGTTTCGATCAGCTCGACAGTCGTTGCATCCGTGCCTTCATTGACGACGCGGCGGGTAACAGTCAGAGCACCTTCAATTGGGAGTCTGGACTCGTCCTTGCCGGCAACCACATTTTCCTGATCCATGGCGCGCACGACAACCGCACGACCGTCGGGAAGAAGGTGGGTTTCGTTCTTGTTGACTTCGGAATCGTAGATGACTTCACCGAATGAGTCGATCAATTCGACCCAAATGGTCTTGCGGCCATCGAGCTCGATTTCACCGACCCAAATCGTGAGTTCGCTTTCCAGCGGATCCGCCTGGTCCTGGGACGCCGAAGCAACCGTGACCGCAAGACGATCCTCAGGCAACGTAACCGTCTCTTGAGGCAATGGGGCCGCGGAGCTGCTTCCCGCCAGAGCGAGGATAAAACCCAGCGCAAAACTTCCTGCTATTATATTCCGTTGCATGTACGCCTCCCAAGGCTAATACAACTTCATTCACCACGCTCGGGGTCTATTTAAGCGGTCCTTTTCGGACAAATCTCAATCTGAAGTGCCTAAGCGCCCCGTTTGCGCAATCACGATTTCGCCATTATCGCACCACAATCTCCCCAATGGGTGTAATAAAGATCACAAATTGGGGGATATCCGGTTACTTTCTGGTAACAAGTGTGGTCTCCGACCCGGTCTTCAAGATCTTTCACCGCAACGTGATCAATTCGGCCTCGTTAAAACTGACAGTGCCCGTAGGGTAAATTCCTTGACTGTGACCTATTTGCACAGTTTTTGCCCTTGGAATTGTCAAGTTTCCGACTTCGGAACAGGTCATTCCAAATGAAAACGAAACTGGGCTGGAAAAAGTTCCCGAATACCGTCGATTTCTTGCCGACGGAACAAAAAGACGAGAAAATCAAAACTCCACCCGAGTGAGTATCCGGTGGAATTTCAAAGGGTTCGCTGCTGTCGATGGGGCCGCGCGACGAACCCGTCTGTGCCAGAGGACATAGCCAAGTCTGGCGGATAACCTGCAAATGCCAGCTTCGTGAAGTGATCGGCCGGACTATGCTTGCTCGATTTTTTATACAGATTACATGTGATACTGAGCGACCGTTCATGTTCAACCTTGTCAGAAATAACTATCCGATGGCCGATAGCTGCCCGGCATCGATTTTTGCGCCAGCCTAAACCCATGAATATTATGGCAAATGTGGCAACAACTATGCGACATTGCCTTATTTTGGTCACTTAATTTAATTCGCTCAAATCTTGAGCTAAACTGTTTTTATTCGAAAACAGACTTAAGTTTTCCTCACACTTTCCAGGCAATACACTGCAAGACCCGGATTCGCCGGACCTTGCCTGTGAGCAGCGCGGGGTCAACCGACGTCTTCGCTGAAACCCGAGCGGCTCGAAGTTTCAACCGGTTTTGCAGGAGCGGGAACTACGTCCCGCATTCGGCGAGAATGCCGCCGACCGCGACACTCATTAAACCCTCGCTAGCCCTCACAGCATGGGCAGGAATGACGCCTTCGCAGCAAAACGCTGCCAATCCTTTTGCGCCGGGTCGGTCCAGCAGGTCGCTGCGACAGCAAAAAGCCGCGGAAACACCATATGATTGAAGATGGTGTTGTCGGTCATATGCTGGCACCAGATTCATTCCTGAACGTCCTCAGGGCGATGTTCTTTGCCTGGCGTGAGGCCTTGTGCGGGTTCATATTCGTAGCAGGCTTCCGGCGTTGAAACGCCGGCCCAGGCCGCGCCCGGCTCGAACCAGGTCGGTGCCTGGACCACGTCCATGTAATAATGCTGTAAAAACAATCGAGAACCAGTCTCGTCTTGGCTCATAATCCGTCAAAGTCTTCAGATTGCGTGAAGGTTCGGGGCAGGGCGGGCGAGCCTGCGGTAAGGCCGCTGTCGACTGGCAGGCAGATGCCTGTGATGCAGCGCGCCGCCGGGCTGACGAGGAACGAGACCGCCGCGGCAATGTCGTCCGGCTCGGGCAGGGATTTCAGGGGATACCATGCGAGCGCCTCGGCAAAGACGTCCGGATTCGCGGCCTGCCGGGCTTGCCAGGCCTGCGTCCGTACAGTTCCGGGAGCAACGGCATTGGCCCTGAGGCCGTGTTTGCCGTATTCGACTGCGATGGCCTTCGTCGCGTGGACCAGTCCTGCCTTGGCGGCGCTGTAGGCAGGGTGACCGAAAATGGCAAGCCCGTTCACCGATACGATGTTGACGACATTGCCCGACCCGCAATCGATCAGTGTGTGCTCGAATGCCTTGAAGCAGTTCAGTGCAGCTTCAAGGTTGAGTGCAACATCCCTCGTCAGCATATCCGCAGTCATTTCATGCAAGGAGAGGGCAGCGGCTGCGCCTGCATTGTTTACGAGGGTCGTGACCTGGCCACGTCGGTTGATTTTGGCGGCACAGGCCGCCAGGTCGTCCGGCTTTGTCAGATCGCACGAGTAGCCTTTAGCTTCGATCCCACCTTGAGCGAGTGACGCAAGTGCGCGCTCAAGCGCTTCCGCGTCGATGTCCACGGCGGCGATTTGGTGTGTGGCTGCCAACTTGCCGGCAATGGCAAGGCCGATATCTCCGGCCGCACCCGTCACGACCGCAATGGATTTTTTGCTCTGGTCAGTCACCGAGGGCTTCCTTGTCGTCCGGATCGCGCGTGTTGCTGAGCTGGTACTTGACCCGCCGCAAGTTCTCCCTGGCCTCTTCGCCGCGTTTCATGGCGACGAGTGTCGCGAGCAGGTCGGTCACGAACAGAAAGGCATACCGGCTGGTGCTGGGACGCAGGATATTGTCCCCCTCCGGCAGGTCGATGCCGATGGTAATGTCTGCCAGGTCCGAGACCGGACGGCCGGGCCTGGTGAGGGCGATGACGGCCGCGCCATAGGTTCTGGCCGCCTCAAGCGCGCGCACCAATTGCAGGTTCCGGCCCGAGACGGAGGACGCGAGTATCACGTCGCCGGTCTTCATGGTCGCCGCCTGCATCAGCTGCATGGCGTGGTCGGTGATGCTTACCGACCTCAGGCCCAGTCGGAAAAAGCGGTTCTGCATCTCGTCGGCGATCATCGAGGATGTGCCGCCGGCACCGAAGGCTGTCAGCAGGTTTGCCTTGGCGATGGTGTCGGCGGCGCGAACGACCTGCGTCATGTCCAGGCTTTCCCGGGTCTTCGTCGCGGCGCCTTGAAACTGTGCCAGCAGGCTGTCGGCGACGTCGTTCGGGGCGGCGGAGTCGGCGTTGGCGGTGAGATAGCGGGTGCCAGCAAAGGTCACCTGTGCGACCTGCACCTTGAAGGCGGTGAAACTGTCGCAGCCCAGGCGGCGGCAGAACCGGGTGACGGTCGGCGGGGAGACGCCCGCCCGCTCTGCAACATCCGTAATTCCGGCGCCGACGATGAATTCGGCATCGTTTCGCAACAGCGCCGCAAGGATACGTTCGGACTTGGAGAGTTCCGGTTCGACCTGCTGCAGAACGGACAGGATGTCCTTCATTGGATCAGTCCGGTTTCTTATAGGCGACGCAATCGATCTCGACCTTGCAGTCGACCATCATCGACGCCTGTACGCACGCACGCGCCGGCGGGTGTTCGCCGAAATAGCTCTTGTAGACGCCGTTGAAGGACCAGAAATCGCGCGGGTCGTCCAGCCAGACCCCGCAACGGACAACGTGCTCAGGCCCATAGCCTGCCTCCTCAAGAATCGCCAGAACGTTCCTGATCGTGAGGTGGGTCTGTTCGACGATGCCGGTCCCGACTATTTCGCCATCCTTCATCGGCACCTGGCCGGAGACATAAAGCCAGCCGTCGGCTTCCACGGCGCGGGCAAAAGGCAAATTCTGGCCGCCGGCTCCGGATTTTTCAGCGCCATAGCGTTTGATGGACATACTATGCTCCAAAATGAAAATGATTTACATAGTGGTTTGACATTGGCTTTATTCCAACCTTATATCTTGCAAAAATCAACCATCAATATGAAAATGGTTTCCGATATGCAGGATGTCAGTCACAGTCAGACCAACCCCTTCACCGGCAAGGACGCGGATCGCGCCGCAATCTGGGACATGCTTGTCTGGCGCGACATCAATGCCTTTGTCGCGGCCGACTGGGGCCAGGTGGCAGACGATTTCGATGAACCTGCCTTTTTCGGAATTGATGCCGGGAAACTCATAAATCCGGACGATTGGAAACTCGGGTTTCCCGACCTCGACGCCTACAAGCGCCGCTGGCTGAGCCAGGCGGACATCTTTCGGAAGACGGATTTTGCAGAAGACGCCCGCGCCGCCATTTTCGACGCGACCCGTCTCGAACACATCGACATCAATGGTGAGCGCGCGATCGCCCACAAGAAATTCGACGGCCGGATCCGAAGGGTCGATGGCGGGGAGGACCGTCTTCTCTGGCAAACGCTCTATCACTGCGTGCGCAAGAACGGGCGCTGGCTGATCTGTGGCTTTACGGGCTATCTGCCGAATCAGCTTGGAGCCGTGTCCTGAGATGAGCCGTCCGCGCGCCTTCACTGCCGCCCTGGCAACGGAAACCAATACGTTTTCCCCGATCCGGATAGACCTCAACGCATTCCGGGCATCACTGCTGGCCCGTCCGGGAGAACACCCCGAAACGCCGACACTTTGTTCCGCCGTCGTTACGGTTGGGCGCCGCTTTGCAAGGGAAAACGGCTGGGAACTGGTTGAGGGGACTGCAGCCTGGGCCGACCCCGCCGGCCTGGTTGCCAGGGAAACCTATGAAGTTCTTCGTGACGAGATCCTGGACCAGATCGCGGCAGGCGGAAGGTTCGATGTCTTTGTGATCGGTCTGCACGGCGCGATGGTTGCCGATGGCTACGACGATCCTGAAGGCGACCTGCTGGCGCGTATCCGGGAGTTGGCAGGACCGCACACGCCCATCATTGCCACCTTCGATCCGCACAGTCATCTGACCGCCAAACGGGTCGCCGCCGCCGACGCACTGATCGCGTTCAAGGAATTCCCGCATATCGACTTTGTCGACCGCGCCGAGGACGCCTGGCGGATCGCCGGGGATGTGGTTGCGGGAAGGATCAAACCGGTGATGAGCGTCTACGATCCGAAGATGATCGACGTCTTTCCGACAACCTCCGAGCCGATGCGACGCTTTGTCGACGACATGATCCGCAAGGAACATGAAACACCGGGTTTGCTGTCTCTTTCCGTCATCCATGGGTTCATGGCCGGAGACGTGCCGGAAATGGGCACAAGACTGCTTGCGGTGACCGATAATGATCCGGCTTTGGGCGCTGCGGTGGCGCGTGAACTCGGGGAAGCACTCTATGCCCTTCGCGGCAAGGTTCGAAGCACAGAACTGACCCCGGCCGAAGCTTTCGACCGGGCCATGGCTTTCGATGGCGGTCCGGTGACGATTGCGGACATGTGGGACAATCCGGGCGGCGGCACCGCCGGCGACGCAACCGTGCTCCTGGCCGAAGCAATTTCCCGTAACCTTGAAAGCATCGCCTTTGGCTCGGTCTGGGACCCGGTCGCCGTTCAACTCTGCCACGCGGCAGGTGAGGGCGCGAAGATGATGCTGCGATTTGGGGCCAAGTCGGCGCCCGACACCGGTGCTCCCGTCGATGCCGAAGTTGAGATCGTCCGAAATATCCGGCAGGCGGAACAGTCTTTCGGCGAAAGCATCGTTCCGATCGGAGATGCCAGTCTGATCCGCGTCGGCGGCATTGAAGTGATCCTGAACTCGACCCGTGCGCAGTGTTTCGACACGAGCCTCTTTTCGAATTTCGGCATCGATCCGGTGACCCGGAAAATCCTGGTCGTCAAGTCGACCAATCACTTTCACCAGTCCTTCGCCCGCGTCAGTCCGCTCATTCTCTATTGCGCGGCAGGGCGGCCCTATCCGAATGATCCGCGCGCGACGCCTTACAGGAAAGCGCCGCGTGACATCTGGCCGATCAACGAAGGCCGGAACGGTGACAAACCCATTCAAGCGCCGGCAGCCGCCCCGGCCGTCGCAGAGAGAGGCTGAATGATGACCGTCGGGCAGTCCATCAATGATCTCATGACCCCAGTTGCCGTGATCGATGAAACGGTGATGGAGAACAACATCAAGGTGGCGCAGGAACATTTCGACCGCATAGGCCGGAGCTTCCGACCCCACATCAAGACGCACAAGATTCCGGCGCTTGCCGCCCTGCAGATTGCCTATGGGGCGCGGGGCATCAACTGCCAGAAGATCAGCGAGGCGGAAGTCTTCGCGGATGCGGGGTTCACCGATATCCTGATCACCTTCAACATGCTTGGCCGGCAGCGGCTAGACCGCCTGCAGGTCCTCAATTCCAGGGTGGATCTTCAGGTCGTCGCCGACAACGATGTCGTCGTGGACGGACTGGCGGAGGTCTTCCAGTCCGACCGGCCGTTGAAGGTCCTGGTCGAATGTGACACCGGTGCCGGACGCAACGGCGTCCAGTCACCCGAAGCGGCACTCGACCTTGCCAGGCGGATCGACAACGCGCCGGGGCTGATCTTCCACGGCCTGCTGACATATCCGAAAGCGTCCGCGGAAGCGGCAGTCGAGGCTTTTTTTTCCAAGACACTGAAGCTCCTGAAAGAGGCAGGGCTTGAATGCCCCGTGGTCTCGCATGGCGGCTCCCCGAGCCTCTTCGACAGCGAGCTTGTGCGGAGCGCGACCGAGCACCGGGCCGGCACCTATATCTTCAACGACCGGTCAATGGTGCGTGCCGGCATGTGCGGTTTCGAGAATTGTGCCATGCATGTCCTGGCGACAGTCGTGTCGCGGCCGACGGACGACCGGGCGGTTCTGGATGCCGGTTCCAAGGCCCTGACTTCCGATCTTCTGGGTTTCTCCGACCACGGTCTGCTGGTCGACTATCCGGAAGCGTCGGTCGCTGCTCTCAGTGAGGAACATGCTGTGGTAGACCTGTCGAAATCCGGCAGGAAACCTCAAATCGGAGAACGTGTGCGCATCATTCCTAACCACACCTGCGTGGTCACAAATCTCTTCGACCGCCTGGTCTTTCACAGGGATGGAGTGGTGACGCGGGTTGAGCCAGTCGCCGCTCGTGGTCAAGTCGTCTAGGTCCTGCCCCGGTTTTCGCCAAGTACCGTATACCGGTCTTTATGCTGCGGCCTCTCCGTAAAGGTCCATGACGTGGCGCAGCGACTGCACCAGTTTGGCGGCCGTTTCTCTTTCGCCTGTGGCGGCGACGAAACCGAGCCGGGTTTCCGCCTGCTGAGGCGAGGGGACTTCACTGCGTGGGGCGGAACAGGAAGCGTGAAGTTCGGAGACGCCTGACCGCTTCAGAATGTTCGCCGCATTGGCAGCATTGACGCCGGACCCTGCCATGATCGAGAGACGTCCGGCAGCCACCCTCACGGCGCTCGCAAGCTGGTCCATGCCGAGATAGGCCTTATCGGCCTGTCCGGAAGTGAGGATACGTTCAAAGCCGAGTGTTGCGGCTTCCTCGATTGCCTTCTCATAGTCTCGCACGACGTCGATTGCCCGGTGCAGGGTTGCCGGAAGTGTCGAGACATTCAGAGCCGCGGCCAGGAAATCCGTCTCAAGCGCCTGTTGCTCATTGACGGCGCCGATGACGATGCCGGCAAGGCCGGCCCGTTCGGCCGCCTCTATGTCCTGCAGCATCAACGCCTTTTCGGCATCGGAATAGGTGAAGTCGCCGCGGCGGGGCCGGATCATCGCATAAACGGGAACCGGAAGTTTGGAAGCGGCGGTCATGAAACCGTACGAAGGTGTCAGTCCGCCTTCGGAAAGGGCGGCGCAGAGTTCGATCCGGTCGGCGCCGTTTGCCGCCGCCGTCCAGGCGCCTTCAAGCGTATCGACGCAGACCTCGAGCAGGATCCGGCTCAAGTCGGTGTCTCCTTGAAGGTTGTTCGCGCGACAATGCCTGCGCCGTGAAGTCCGCCATTTTCGGCAAACCGGCCGCGGACGACCAGCGGTTCAGGATATCTCGCGAGTACGAGCGCGCGCGTTTTCCTGTCGATCAGATCAAGCAGATCCACATCGCCGGAAAGTCCGCCGCTCACCGGTATGACATCGGGTCCGAGCGTGTTCACAAGCAGCGACAAGGATCGCGACAGCAACGTGGCAAAGACGTCCACCGTTTCTGACGCGGTGACGTCGCCGCCGTGCCACGCCTGCGTGATTTCCTTGCTTGTCAGGTCCACGCCATGAAGTGCCTTGTGGATTTTTTCCATACCGCGCGCCGAGCAGACCGCGTCAATGCACCCGGTCTGGCCACAGCCGCAGCCAAAATGATGGAGACCGAAAATCTGGCCGCCGGCCGTCGGGTCCACAACAGGACCGTGGCCCCATTCGCCGGCAAAGCCGCCATAGCCCTTGACGAGCTGCCCGTTGATCACCAGGCCGCCGCCGACGCCTGATCCCAGAATGATGCCGAAGACGACTTGTTTGCCGCGTCCCGTACCGTCCACGGCCTCTGCCAGCGCAAAGGCATTGGCATCATTGGTAATCACGACCGGGCGGCCAAGGGCCTCCGTCAGATCCTTAGCAACGGTGCGCTTGTGAAGACAGGGAATGTTGGCGACGTCGGCGAGGCCGGTGCGCTCGTCATATGCACCGGCAAGGGAAATCGAGATCGGCGTGGGTTCCGCTCCGGCGCAGGAGCCGATTGCGGTGAAAAAAGCCTGCCAGTCGGTTCTCGGGGTGGCGACGCGGCCACTCTCGGCGACGGTACCGTCTTTCTGGAGGGTGCCATGACGGATGAAAGAGCCGCCAATGTCGAAACAGGTGATCATCGCCTGCGCAAATGCCTCCGGGTCAGATTTTCATACATCCAATAATAATACCAATATGCGACCAATTAGCCGAATGGCAAACAAAAAAGTCGATTGGCATCATTTTTTAGCGGCATGAGCCGGGTGGTATTGTTGCTCTGGCCGCAAATAAGAGCGGTTGCATGCAGGCAAACCGCCATATGCGCCCGAGAACGGCTGTTTGAGAGGCGGGTCCGCTACTTTGTGCCGGTTATGAGCGAATTGTCATAGAAAAGGACGAAGGTTTCCGCCGTTATCAGCAAGGATCTTTTCCGCGCCACCTGCATCGAGGCCTTCCCGGATCATGAGGGCAGCAACTTTCACCCGTCCCTCGGCCTTTTTCAATGTTTCCGCGGCCAGGTCTGCTTCACATCCGGTAAGGTCCTGCAGGATACGCTGTGCGCGCAGGCGCAGTTTTTCATTGTCTGCAACCAGATTGACCATATGACCACGCACGGCATGACCCAGGCGAAGGGCAACGAGAGTGGAAATCATGTTGAGCGCGGCCTTCTGCGCACTGGCGGCGCCCAGGCGTGTGGACCCGGCCACGAGCTCCGGCGGCGTCTTCAGAAGAATGGGATGATCGGCCAATTGCAGCAGTGGGGTGTCGGCATTGTTTGCGAGCGTGACGACCTCAGTATGTGCTTCTTTGGCGGCATGAACAGTTCCGAGCGTGTAAGGTGTTGATCCGCTTGCGGAAACGGCGATAAGAATGTCGCCCTTGCCAAGGCTCGATCTTAAAAAGTCGCGGCGGCCGGCTTCCTCGTTATCCTCAAAGGAGCCTGCAAGCTGCAGGAGGTTATCGACGCCGCCGGCAAAGAGCATCCGCATGCGTTCGGGTGGGTAGCCGAATGTTCCGGGAAGTTCCAGGCAATCCGTCAGCGCCGTCAGCCCTGCGCTTCCGGCCCCGGAATAGCCGATCTTGCCTCCGTTCTGGGAGACTCGTTGCAGGGCACTAGCCGCCCGGGCTATCGCGGGAATGGCCTCTTCTGTGGCGTCGAGTGCCTGTTTTTGCCGTTGCAGCAGCAGGTCCAGGACATCCTCGTCAGATTTCTTGGACAATCCGATGGAAAGCGGGTCGCGGTCTTCGGTCGTCGGCAATTTCATGGGGTCATCAGAACTCGGAGGCATGCCAAGTTTCATATTGCGGAACTATACGGTCAGGAGGCAAGCCCGGGCGTGGTCAATTCAGGCGCAATCGGCTTCCCGCTGAGGGTGGGAGACCTTTTACCACTTGATTTTGGGTTTCGATAGAGTTTAAATTGGTATCTGAAAGGTATTACTTCACCTCCCGAGGCCCGCCGTTCCATGACCGATTTCATCTCCATGCTGGAAAATGGCGACTGGCAGGCAAATGCCAGCGGCCCCCGCTATCTGCAACTCAGGCGGCGCATCCAGCAGGCCATCGATGACGGCATCCTGAAAGAGAACGAGCCGCTTCCTTCCGAGCGCGAGATCGCATCGATCACCGATCTGTCACGCGTTACGGTGCGCAAGGCGGTCGCCGGCCTGGTGGAGGACCAGATCGTCATCCAGAAGCGCGGCAGCGGTTCTTTCGTCGCCCCCAAGGTGCACAAGGTCGAACAGCGCCTCTCCAGCCTGACGTCCTTTTCCGAGGACATGGCGCGCCGCGGACTGACCGCCAGCAGCGAATGGCTCAAGCGGGGGCTCTTTCCTGCGTCCCCGGAAGAAATGTTCACGCTCGGTCTGACCTCAGGCCAGCGAGTGGCGCGGGTAGAACGCCTGCGCAAGGCCGACGGCACGCCAATGGCGATCGAGCGAGCGTCGCTTTCAGAAAAGATTCTGCCCAATCCGGAGCGGGTGACCACCTCTCTTTACGCCGTCCTGCGTGCCTCGGGTCTGCAGCCGGTCCGCGCCATCCAGCGCATTTCCGCACGCAATCTGGAGCCGATCGACGCTGACATTCTCGGCGTGCCGGCCGGGTCTGCCGGGTTGAAGATCGAACGGGTCTCGTACCTCGGGTCGGGAAATGTCGTTGAATTCACCCGATCCGTTTACCGCGGCGATGCCTATGACTTCATCGCCGAACTTCAAATTTCGGAAGACTGACCCCTATGACCGACGCCACAAACGCAACTGTTCCGACGCACATGCGCCGGGAAATCGAGGAAATCCCGGATGCCGCCCGGCGGCTTTTGAACGAGGGCCATCCCGAGATCCGGACTATCGCGAAACGAGCTGGTGCGCCTGTATTTCTGGCAAGTGTAGCCCGCGGTTCATCCGATCACGCGGCGACCTTCCTGAAATACGCCGCAGAGATCTATCTGGGCCTTGCCATGGCCTCGCTCGGGCCCTCCGTCTCGTCAATCTACAACGGCCGGGTCAAGCTGAGCCAGGCGATGGTCATCGCGATTTCCCAGTCCGGCGCCAGCCCTGACATCCTGTCGGTGGTCGAGAGTGCTGCAAAACAGGGCGCCTTCACCGTCGGTCTTACCAACACGGCAGACAGTGCGCTGGCCAAGACCGCCGGGGCGACCGTCGACATTCTTGCTGGTCCAGAGCGCAGCGTCGCGGCGACCAAGACTTTCGTCAATTCGGTTCTGGCGGGTCTCCTTCTGCTGGGCGAAATCGGTGGCGACAAGGAATTGCTGGATGCGCTTTCGCAGTTACCGGATCAGTTGGAAAAGGCCATGGGAACGGATTGGCACATGCTGGCCGATCCGATCGAAAAGCGGGGATCGCTCTATGTGATCGGCCGCGGACCCGGCCTTGCCATTGCCAATGAAGCAGCGCTGAAATTCAAGGAAACGTGCCAGATCCACGCGGAAGCCTATTCCTCCGCCGAAGTCATGCATGGTCCGGTTTCCATCGTCGAAAACGGCTATCCGATCCTCGCCCTTGGCGTCCGCGATGCGGCGGAGGAGGGTCTCGCCGAAGCAGCGGACCGAATGACCGACCAGGGCGGCAGCGTCTTTGCCACCACAGACAAGGTCCGGCGGGCCGAAATGCTTCCCTTTGTCACTGCCGGTCATCCGCTGACCGATGCCCTCGTCCAGATTGTCTCGTTTTATGCGTTCATCGAGTGGTTCGCCCGCCATCGCGGTTTCAACCCGGATGTTCCCAGACACCTGAAGAAGGTCACCCAGACCGTATGACCGCCCCAACAGCCTATCTTTGCAGCCGGATCTTCGATGGCGAGACCATTCGTCCGGACATGGCTCTTCTGGTTGCGGATGGACGTGTCGGCGGGCTCTGTGCGCAGGACCAGTTGCCATCGGACGCCTGGTTGGTTGATCTCGGCGACGGGCTTCTGGCGCCTGGACTGATCGATCTGCAGGTCAATGGCGGCGGAGGCCTGATGCTGGGCGACGCGGCGAGCGTTGCCGACATCGAACGTATCTGTGCCGCGCACCTCGCTCTCGGCACGACCGCGCTGACACCGACATTGATCACGGACACGCCGGAGACCACGCAGAAGGTGGTCGAACTTGGCATGGAGGCGTGGGCGAAGGGTGTCCCGGGTTTCCATGGTCTTCACCTGGAAGGTCCGCATCTTTTTGCGGGCCGCAAAGGCGCGCACGACTCCGATCTCATCCGGCCGATCAACGAGAAGGACATGGCGCTATATCTGCGGGCTGCGCGGGAACTGCCGAGCCTCATCATGACGGTGGCGCCCGAGACAGTGAGGCCGGATCAGATTGCGGAACTTGCTTCTTCAGGCATTCATGTAAGCCTCGGCCACAGCGGGGCTTCCTACGAGTTGTGCAGGCAGGCGGCAGAGGCGGGGGCCTCGATGGTGACCCATCTCTTCAACGCCATGAGCCCGCTGCAGCACCGCGAGCCCGGCCTTGTCGGCGCGGCGCTCGATCTCGGCAGCCTCAGCGCCGGCATCATTGCCGACGGCGTACATGTCGACCCGGTGGCGATGCAGGTCGCTTTCAAGGCCAAGACCGGACCTGGCAGGATCTTTCTGGTAACCGACGCCATGTCGCAGACCGGCACTGGCGTCACCTCGTTCTTCCTTGGCGGGCGGGAGATTTTCCGCCGTGACGGCATGTTGACCCTTGCGGACGGCACGCTTGCAGGTGCCGACATCGACCTGCCGGCCTCGCTGCGTTTTCTCACAGGCACGCTGGAACTGCCGCTTGAGACTGCGCTTGCCATGGCAACCAGCGACCCGGCCGATGTTCTTGCCCGGCCGCTCGGGCGGCTCGAAGAGGGCTACCCGGCGGATTTTGTCCTCTTCGGGAATGAATTTGCGGTTGATGGCGTCTGGGTCGGGGGCGAAAGGCAGGCGCGCCCCTGATCCCTGCCGTCTCTCTGGTGATGTTCTGCCGACTGCAAATAGCAACGGCTGCCTTGGGGCCGGGCCGTCAGGTGCCGGCCGGATAGTCCGGCTGCAAAGCTCGATCGGATTTTCCTCCGGATCGTGAAAGCGCGCAAACCGGCCGACACCGGGCATGTCCCATTCCGGATTGGTGATGATTTCGGTTCCCGCCGCGCGCAGGGACACGCAGATCGCATCGAGATCCGTGACGCGAAGATTAAGCATCCACTTGCGGTCAGCCGCGAAGTAGTCCCTGTCAGCCTTATATGCGGCGAAAACGCAAGGCCAGCCAGTGTCCGCCACACGTCGTCCGGCCCGTCACAACCAACGTTTGAACCCTAACTGTATTGCGGTCGGCAGATGAGCGGGAAACACTTCTGTGGACTAATTCCGTTCTGCGGTCACGCGGAGGTCCATGGCGCTCTTGCCCAAGTAAAGTCTTGTATGTTTTCTTGAATATGCCTTTGGTCGGCTGATCAAAGAGCCTTGAGTGCTAAAGATTGGTAAGCCGAATAAATTCTACAGATTAGGTATTTGCTCGAGTCGGTGCAGTCTAACCTGCGAACTTGTGCGCGCAAGTCCGAGGCGTCAGTCGTAGATGATCAGGTGGTTGAGTAGCTTGTCAGATCATTCGAGTGATCCCTTGTTGGGAAAGCATGCCGCCGGTTTGATGAACACTGAGTTGAAGTTTTTCATTTGTAACTGAAACGCATTAACGCAGCGAAGGATGTCAAGACGCGAATTCAAACTTTGGCTTTTGATTTGGTGCAAGAGCGTGGCGTCAAAGTTTACTCCTTCCGCCATGAAGTCTTTTTTCCAGCGACTGGCGATACTTCCAGAATAATCTGTTGTAGCGGGCGCGTGGCAAGGCAGTTTCCGATAACCCGACGCCCAGGGGTGCTCTTTTTTCCATTTGTGCGAGACCCGTGGCGCCGCGATGAAAAGAAAAATAAAGTTTGTCCAGATTGTCTTCAAATACCTCGTTCAGAAGTGTCAGAATGGCCCTATTTCCGATTTCTATTTTCAAACTGTCGCTTTCCCTGCCGCGCATATAGGGAAGACTGTCGACATCATCGAAGAAGATGGTACCGCCATCATTGATATATGGAAAGAACCCAAAAAGTTCCTTCCGAACATGTTCGACATGGTGCAGGGAGTCCACATAAAGGACATCGATTCCATTTTTGAGGACGGGCGCTGACGCGATCACTTGGTCGATCGCGGTGGAATCCGAGCGCACGAAAGTCCAACGCGGAGAGACTGCGATCATTGAGCAATCGTCAATATCGACCGAAACCACGTGCCCGCCGTCGCCCTTGTGGATCGCATTCAGAAAAAGACGTGTGCTCCTGCCGCTTTGAACACCCAGTTCAAGGACCGTTGGGTTCGTTCGCGAGGCCACATTGCGGTGCATGGTAATCAGGTGCCTCTGATCGTGGCGCGTCGTCTCCAACTGAGCGAAGCTGTCAAAGAGCTTTTCTATTTCGTCGTCATACATTGCTGCTTCCCTGTGAGAGGTTCGGTGCCATTTGCACAGATTCCTTCATATCTTTCAAACATTCGGCACTACGCTGTTCCTTACAACATGGATTGATTGCGGGCCGGCTTGGTTCAGTCAGTATTCACTACGAGTGCCAGGGGCGTGTTGAGAGTTAAATTTCTCAAATAGTGAAAAACTTCTCAGTAAGCACATGTTGCGAGACCAACACTTGAAATCCAATTCGTCTCGCACTGTTTCTTAGTGGCATCCAGTACGCGCTCCCTGTGTAAGAGCTTTTTCACATCTGCCAAGGCGGGTGACGGTGAGTCGAGGCTGGCGCCATATCGCAGCACTCGAACGATTTGTGTTTGTTCGGGCCGGATACCGACCGAGTTGTTGTAAATTGTCTGCTGCGTAATCTTTGACGTATTGCTCAGGCATCAGTTTAAGGCCAATTGCCTCCGGATCGCCGTCACTGACGGCACCTCCCATCCATGATCAAATGCTCATACGGTTACGATGGCTTGCGCCTTCCGTTGAAACTCAAGCGATGGTACGGAGCGGCGTTGTTCGGGTAGCCAATTGAACTGACTGAGTGCAGCCCCAGGGCAATTTTCGACCTCATTGAGGCTCTTAGGGGTAACGGATTAACTGTCGTGCGCTTGTCACTACCTATCCGGATACAGCTCTGATTAGCCGATGATTCCAAGAGGATCGTTCGCGTCTCGACAGTGGTCTGCAACGTTCGGTGTCCCTCTGAAGAAGGTCTAAACTCTTATATATCAATAATTTTAGTGATTTTAAGGATTTAGGAGGTGGTGATGGCTCCCCAGGCCGGACTCGAACCAGCGACCCAGCGATTAACAGTCGCTTGCTCTACCAACTGAGCTACTGGGGATCACCACGCTCGGGGCCAGCGTGTTGCCGCCCCGTCGATGAAGATGCGTATATCAAAGGCTTGATCCGTTTGCCAAGCCCCTGAAGCCGATTTTTTCAATCCACTGGCGTTTTTTTGGGGTCTATGTGGAAAACTTGATATTTATCAGTCTCCTAGAGGCGTGAAACCACATCGGCATCTCGCCCTTTTTGCCTGTTCAGAAGAGGGATCGGTTTGTTCGCCACCAAGTGCGGCCAGGGAAGCGAACGGCATATGCGCCTTTTTGGCTCGACTGGAGAACAGGCGCCGGAAAGTGGAGCTAAAAACTGCACCGCTTGTGCGGGACCGCAGATCCCGCTAGGAAGGAGGTGACGGTTCCGGAGAGGGCGATTGCCCGGTCCGGATGAAACGGGAATCCGGTGCGGGTCTTCATGTGCCCAGATCCGGAGCTGCCCCCGCAACTGTGAGCGGTGAGCGGCTGCACGCGAACCACTGGCCTGAACTGGGCCGGGAAGGGGTGCAGGCGCGCCGAACCGCGAGCCAGGAGACCGGCCGTCGCAGGTTTAACCCCAAGACGCTGTCGGGTGGACGGCCGGGAGACGGATTTGACTGATCTACACGGCGCACGGACCGCCCTGATCCTGGGGGGAGCCCGTTCCGGCAAGAGCCGGTTCGCCGAACGACTCGCGGAAAAGACCGGCCTCAAGAAACTCTATATCGCAACCGGAGCCGCCTTCGACGCCGAAATGGGCGAACGCATCGCTCTTCACCGGGACCGGCGCGGCGACAGCTGGCGAACGATCGAGGAACAGCTCGACCTTGCCGGCGTCCTCACCGCCGAAAGCCGACCGGACAACGTCATCCTGGTCGACTGTCTGACCCTCTGGCTTTCCAACGTTCTCTTTGCCGACAAGGATCCTGCCGCGGAAACGGCAAGGCTCTGCGATGTGCTGCCCGGTCTCGCCGGACCCGTCGTATTTGTCTCCAACGAAGTCGGCATGGGCATCGTGCCGGAGAACCGCCTCTCAAGGTCGTTCCGCGATGCGCAGGGTCGGCTGAACCAGGATATGGCCGGGGTCTGCTCAAAGGTGGTCTTCGTCGCCGCCGACCTGCCGCTACTTCTGAAACCCACTTCACAACCGGACATCAGATTATGACTTCTTCATCCCAACAGACCGGCCAACAGACCGGCCAACAAACCGGCCGGAAAATACCTGCAACCATCGTCACGGGGTTTCTGGGCGCAGGCAAGACCACGCTGATCCGCAACCTCCTGACCAACGCGAACGGCAAGCGGATCGCCTTGATCGTCAACGAGTTCGGCGACATGGGTTTTGACGGCTCGCTGGTCAACGGCTGTGCCGATCCCGATTGCGCGGCCGAGGAAGTGGTCGAACTGACCAATGGTTGCATCTGCTGCACCGTTGCCGACGATTTCCTGCCGACCATGGAAATGCTGCTTGCGCGCGACAACCCGCCGGAGCACATCGTCATCGAAACCTCGGGCCTTGCCCTGCCGCAGCCGCTGGTGCGCGCCTTCTCCTGGCCGAGCGTCAAGCCGAAGGTCACCGTGGATGGCGTTGTGACGGTGCTGGATGCGGCCGCGCTTGCCGAAGGCCGCATCGCGCTGGATGAAGAAGCCCTTGCAGCCCAGAGGGCGGCCGACGAAGCGCTTGATCATGACAGCCCGGTCGAGGAACTCTTCCACGATCAGCTGCGCTGCGCCGACCTCGTGGTGCTGAACAAGGCCGATCTCGTTGCCGAGGATGTTCTGAAGACCGTGCAGGCCCGGATCGCCGCCGATGTGCGCCCGGCCGTGCACATCGTTTCGGCCGAAAAAGGCACGTTGCCCATCGAAGTCCTGCTCGGCCGCGAGTCCGCCGCCGAAGATGATATGGCGGGCCGCCACGAACATCATCACCATCACGACGATGATCATGACCACGACGATCACGACCATGAGGACGGTCATGATCACCACCACCACGATCACCACCATCACGATGATTTCGAAAGCCATGTGCTGGAGGTTGCCGACTTCGCCAGCCTGAAGGATGCGGAAGCAAAGGTCCTGGAGGCCATGGCGCTTAAGGGCGTGCTGCGCATCAAAGGAGCGGTCCGCATAGAGGGCAAGGCTGCCCCTGCAATGGTCCAGGCCGTCGGCCCGCGCGTGGAGACCTGGTTTGCCGCGGGCGCGGAAAGTGCCGGAAAACTCGTGGTGATCGGCCTGAAGGGGCTGGACCTGGCCGGTGTGCGCTCGCTTCTGGGAGAATTGATCGCGGCGGCCTGACAGCACAAGAGCCCAAAACGGACTACCGGAAGAAAAGCAGCACATGCATATCCTTGCCAGCCAGACGCGCCGGATCGACGACGGAGGAGACGCGGTCGATCTCGGTCAGTCTCCCGCCGACATCCTGTTCCTGTCGGCGGCCGATACGGAACTCGGCAGTCTTGCTGCGGCTCACGAACGGCTGGGCGCGGCGCAGGCGAGCTTGCGCCTCGCCAACCTGATGGCGCTGTCGCATCCCTATTCGGTCGATCTTTATGCGGAAAGGACCGTCAGCGGATCGAAGCTCGTCATTTTGCGTGTTCTCGGCGGCGTCGAATACTGGCGTTACGGACTGGAGCGGTTCGAGGAGGAGGTCAGGGCATCCGGTATCGACCTGATCGTGGTGCCGGGCGACGACAAGTGGGACGAAGACCTGACCTCCCGCTCGACCCGGCCAACTTCAGAGGTGCACCGGTTCTGGCGCTATTGCGTCGAGGGCGGGTCGGAGAATTATGCCAATGCGCTTGCCTATGCCGCCTATCTTGTCGGCAAGGCCGAGGAGCCGGCGCATCCGGTGCCGTTGCCGCGGGCGGGCATCTATCTGTCGGGGCACGCCGCTCCCGGGATAGAGGATCTGAAGGCCTCCTGGCGTGAGCCGGCGCGTCCCATTGCCGCGATCACCTTCTACCGCGCCCTTGTCCAGGGTGGCCAGACACCTCCCGTGGATGCCCTCGTCGAGGCCCTCGACAAGGCAGGCGTCAACGCTCTGCCGGTTTACGTGTCGAGCCTCAAGGAGGTGGAATCCGTCGCCGTTCTGGAAAGCCTCTTTGCGGCCGCGCCGCCGGACGTCGTCTTGAACGGCACGGCCTTTGCGGTTTCCAAGGCCGGTGCTGCGCATCAGACGACGCCGCTGGACAGGCCAGGCAAGCCGGTTCTGCAGGTGGTGTTTTCATCGTCCTCCAGGGAAGGCTGGGCAGAGAGCGACCAGGGCCTTTCCATCCGCGATCTCGCGATGCATGTGGTGCTGACGGAGATCGACGGCCGAATTCTGACCCGCGCCGTCTCCTTCAAGGAAGAGGGGATCTTCGACGAGGCCACCCAGTCGACACCTGTCCGTTTCACGCCGGTACCTGACCGGATCCGCTTCACTGCGGAGCTGGCAGCAGCCTGGGCAAGGCTCGCAAGGACGCCTGCGGCCGAGAAGAAAACGGCTCTGATCCTTGCCAACTACCCGAACAAGGACGGCCGGCTCGCAAATGGTGTCGGGCTAGACACGCCGGCCTCCTGCGTGACGGTACTGAAGGCAATGGCGGCAGAAGGCTATGATGTCGGCGACGCGCCGGAGACGTCGGCAGCGCTGATGGAAGTTTTGACCTCCGGCGTCACCAATGCGCTGGATGGCCGGCACCGGCGGCAGGGCTTTCAGTCCTTGCCCCTCGAGGTTTACCTGGCTGCCTTTGGAGAATTGCCGGAAACTGTTCGGAACGCCGTGATCGAGCGCTGGGGAGCACCGGAGAACGATCCGCATGTCACGGGCGGAGAATTCCGGCTGGCGCTGCACAGATTCGGCAATCAGGTGGTCGGTATCCAGCCCGCACGCGGCTATAACATCGATCCGAAAGACACCTATCACGATCCGGCGCTGGTGCCGCCGCATCACTATTTTGCCTTCTATTTCTGGCTCAGACGGTCCTTTGCGGCCGATGCGGTGGTTCACCTCGGGAAACACGGCAATCTTGAATGGTTGCCGGGCAAGGCGCTGGCGCTGTCGGAAGGCTGTTTTCCGGAGGCGGTGCTCGGCCCCGTGCCGAATATCTATCCGTTCATCGTCAACGATCCGGGGGAAGGCGCACAGGCAAAGCGCCGCACGGCTGCCGTGATCGTCGATCACCTGACCCCGCCGCTTGCGCGCGCCGAAAGTCATGGTGTTGCGGAAGAACTCGAAACGCTACTGGATGAATATTACCTCGCCAGCGGCGTCGACCCGCGCCGCCTGAAGGCATTGACCCGGGATATTCTGGACGCGGCTTCCCGCCATGGCCTCGACAAGGATATCGGTCTTGAGCCCGGTATGGACGAGGAAACACTGCTCGCACGGCTCGATGCGCATCTGTGCGACCTGAAGGAATTGCAGATCCGCGACGGGCTGCACATCCTCGGGGAGAGCCCTCAAGACGACTTGCTGACGGATCTCCTGGTGGCGCTGGCACGGGTGCCGCGCGGCAGCACGGCGGCAGGCGAAAGCCTTCAGCGGGCCATCTCCAGGGATCTCGGATTTGCGGGTTTCGATCCGCTCGATTGCGATTTTTCAGCCCGCTGGACCCATGAAAGACCCGATATTCTGGAAGACGTCTGTGCGGCTCCCTGGCGCTCCAACGGCGATACGGTCGAACGGCTCGAACTGCTGGCCCGGGAGCTTGTCGGCGGTGTCAGGCCTGCGCCGCATAACTGGCAGGCGACGCGAGCTGTTCTGGAGGATGTCAACGACATCCTGAAGCCGGCGGTGACCGGCTCCGGACCGGCTGAGACCTTTGCGGTGCTGACGGCGCTTAATGGCGGTTTCGTCGCGCCCGGTCCCTCCGGTGCGCCCTCGCGCGGGCGGCCCGATGTTTTGCCGACCGGAAAGAACTTTTATTCCGTCGACGTGCGCGCCGTGCCCACCGAAACAGCCTGGCGGCTCGGCCGGCAGTCGGCGGACCTTGTTGCCGAGCGCCACTTTCAGGAAGAAGGCGAGTGGCCGAAGGCGCTGGTGCTGACCTGCTGGGGCACGGCGAACATGCGCACAGGCGGTGACGACATCGCCCAGGCTATGGCGCTGATCGGGGCAAGGCCCGTGTGGGAGCAAGGTTCGGGCCGAGTGACCGGCTTTGAGGTCCTGAGGCTTTCCGAGCTTGGCCGACCGCGCATCGACGTTACGCTGAGAGTTTCCGGGTTCTTCCGTGATGCCTTTCCGCACCAGATGGACCTCTTCGACAGTGCCGTGCGCGCCGTCGGCAAGCTGGACGAACCTGAAGATGCCAATCCGGTGGCTGCGCGCATGCAGGCAGAGGCGCGCATGCTTCGGGCGGAGGGCTTCGATGCGGCAGAGGCCAGCCGCAGGGCCGGTTTCCGAGTTTTCGGATCGAAACCGGGTGCCTATGGTGCAGGCCTGCAGGCACTGATCGACGAGGGCATCTGGTCCGAACGTGCCGACTTCGCCGACGCCTTCCTGACCTGGGGCGGCTATGCCTATGGAGGCGGGGCGGAGGGAACGGTCGCACGCCACGATCTGGAAGTGCGCCTCAAGCAGGTCGATGCGGTCCTGCACAACCAGGACAATCGTGAGCACGATCTTCTCGACAGCGATGACTATTACCAGTTCGAAGGTGGTCTTGCGGCAACGGTCGAAAACCTGAAAGGTGTTGCACCCAGGGTCTATCACAACGACCATTCCCGGCCGGAGCGCCTGGTGGTGCGCACGTTGTCGGAGGAAATCGGCCGTGTGGTGCGGGGCAGGGCGGCCAATCCGAAATGGATCGCAGGCGTCATGCGGCACGGCTACAAAGGCGCGTTCGAGATGGTTGCCACGCTCGATTATCTCTTTGCTTTCGCCGCAACGACGCGCGCGGTCGGCGATCATCATTTCGATCAGCTTTATGATGCCTACCTGGACAATCCGGCGGTGCTGGAGTTCCTGAAGGAGGCCAACCCCGCCGGGCTCAACGAAATGCTGGCGCGGTTTCAGGAAGCAATCGAGCGCGGCCTCTGGACGCCGCGGCGCAACTCGACCCATGCTGCTCTGGGTGATTTGAAAACAAGACTTGAAGGGATGAACGCATCGTGACCGCGGACAAGGACAAGCCGGAACTTTCCGAAGAAGAACTCAACGCGCGCCATGCGGAGAAAATGCGCAAGAAGAAGGCTGCGCGCGACAAGATCATGGCCACAAAGACCATCGAGAAAGGCCTGCTGATCGTCCATACGGGCAAGGGCAAGGGCAAGTCGACGGCCGGTTTCGGCATGGTTTTCCGCTCTCTCGGGCATGGTCACAAGGTCGGTGTTGTACAGTTCGTCAAGGGTCGGATCGAGACCGGCGAACGCATGGCCCTGGAGCGTTTCTCCGATCTTGTCACCATCAAGCGCATGGGCGAGGGGTTCACCTGGGAGACCCAGGATCGTCAGCGGGACATCGACGCGGCGCGGGAAGCCTGGGAAGCCGCCAAGCAAATGATCACATCCGGGGACTACCGGCTGATCCTTTGCGACGAGCTCAACATCGTGCTGCGTTACGATTATCTCGACATTGCCGAAGTGGTGGATTTCCTTCGCAATGAGAAGCCGGAGGATGTCCACGTCGTCATTACCGGCCGCAACGCCAAGGACGAACTCATCGAAATTGCGGATCTCGTCACCGACATGACGCAGATCAAGCACCCGTTCCGGTCCGGCGTGAAGCCGCAGGAAGGCATCGAGTTTTAGGACACTGCCGTTGAACCGCCTCACGTATTCGGTAACCGAGGCTGAACCTGCCGATGCAGACGAGATAGCAGGTCTCATCCGCCGGGCGATCGTCGAATTGTGTGCAGCAGATCACGGGAACGACCCCAACCGATATCGTCCCATGATCGCGAACAAAACCGCTGACAATGTTCGGGGTTGGATTGAGGGGCCGGGTAATGTCCTTGTCGCGGTGCAAGAAACATCGGAAGGCCGTAGCATCGTTGGCGTGGGGATGGGGAGCAAAGCAGGAAAGGTGTTGTTGAACTACGTTCTGCCCGGTGCGACGGGCAACGGCGTCGGTGCTTCGCTCATGCGGTCACTGGAATTGATCTTCTTCGAGGCGGGTCTTGAAAGGTCGTTTCTCACGAGTTCCATTGCGGCAGAAAATTTCTATCGGTCGATGGGCTATCGTGAGACCGGCAGAACCGAACACCACCGTGAAGCAACGTTCCTTGAATTCGAGAAAGCATTGCGATCATGAGCAAACTCTTCGACCACAGTGTTCGCACAGCAACGCTCAAACATGCAGAAGCTGTCCGTAAGTACGAGCTTTATCGCACGATCGTTGAGTTCTTCGCGGCCCAGTGCTTTCTGCTGGGCAGCAATTTCTTTTTTTACGACAGTCTCATGTATGCGGGCACCTGGTTGTTTGTAATCGGATCGGTGCTGTTTGCCATCAGGCCGACCATCCGTCTTGTCCTCGAGCTCAGACTAGCCGATCTGCCCGTCCCGGAAGAGTTCAAACCCTACGGATACGTGCCGGCTTCCCAAGAGCGGCACAAATGAACCGAAACGATACCGATAGGCGTACGCCATCGATCATGATCCAGGGCACCGGCTCGAATGTCGGCAAGAGCCTGATCGTTGCCGGACTTTGCAGGCTCTTTGCCAACCGGGGCCTGAAGGTCCGCCCATTCAAGCCACAGAACATGTCGAACAATGCTGCGGTCACAGCCGACGGCGGCGAGATCGGACGGGCGCAGGCTTTGCAGGCGATGGGGTGTCGGGTGCTGCCCAGCGTTCACATGAACCCGGTGCTGTTGAAGCCAGAAACCGACACCGGGGCCCAGGTTATTGTCCAGGGAAAGCGCTTCGGCACCATGCGTGCAAGAGAGTATGGGAAGCAAAAAGTCGAATTGTTACCGAAGGTTCTGGAGAGTTTTCAAATCAACGCTTCAGACTCTGATCTCGTCATCGTCGAAGGAGCGGGCAGTCCGGCGGAGATCAATCTGCGGGCCGGCGACATCGCCAATATGGGGTTTGCCGAGGCGGCGAACCTGCCGGTCATCCTGTGCGCGGATATTGACCGGGGAGGCGTGATCGCTTCGGTCGTCGGCACTCATGCCGTACTGGAAGCAGCCGAGCGGGATCGCATCAAGGGATTCTTCATCAACCGGTTCCGGGGAGACCCCGGCCTCTTTGCCGAGGGCATGCGTGAAATCGAGACGCGGACAGGCTGGAAGGGTCTCGGTGTTGTGCCCTGGTTTGCGGATGCAGCGCGGCTGCCGGCCGAGGATGCACTCGGGCTTGCGGACGGCTTCGGTTCAGGCGGGCTGAAAGTGGTGGTGCCGGTCGTCTCCCGGATCGCCAATTTCGACGACCTCGATCCGCTGCGGCTGGAACCCGGCGTGACGCTTGAGCTTATCCAGCCGGGCAATCCGCTGCCTGGCGATGCCAATATCGTGCTGCTGCCCGGTTCCAAGTCGACAATCGGCGATCTCGCCTTCTTCCGGGCCCAGGGCTGGGACATCGACCTCAAGGCGCACTATCGGCGCGGCGGACATATCCTGGGAGTGTGCGGTGGTTACCAGATGCTCGGTCGCTCGATTTCCGACCCGGACGGCATCGAGGGAGCGCCTGGAAGCGTCGAAGGGCTCGGTTATCTGGACGTCACCACGGTGCTGACCCAGGAAAAGTCCACTGTTGCGGCAACGGCTACCCATATCGCTAGCGGTGCACCGGTTTGCGGATATGAAATTCATGTGGGCCGCACGGATGGGCCCGGCTCCGACGCGCCGATGATGCGGCTCCAGGACGGGCGGCCCGACGGTGCCGTTTCAAGGGATGGCCGCGTCTGCGGCACCTATATCCACGGCCTTTTCACGGACGATGCCTTCCGCGCAGCCTACCTTGCCGCATTCGGGGTCGGATCGAACCTGGCTTACGAGCGGGACATCGACCGGATCCTGGACGATCTGGCGCTGCATCTGGAAGAAGTGCTGGATATTGAACTGGTTCTGAGCATCGCCCGCGGTTTCTGATCGCAGGCAAGTTTCTCCTCATGCCGAAGCCATCCAGAGACTGGCTGGAAGACGACCTCAGTCAGCTGAGATCGATCGGGGTTCATCGGATAGTCTCGATGCTGACATCCGAAGAGAACGACATTCTCGGTCTTCGAGAAGAAGAGGCGCTTTGCCGCCGGATAGGACTAGAGTTTACGTCCGTTCCGGTTCTTGATCGTGGCGTTCCCGAGAAGGAGGCGGTTCGCAGTATCGTCTCCTGCATTGTGTCCGACCTGTCACGGGGCTGGGGTGTTGCAGTACATTGCCGGGCTGGAATTGGCCGGTCGGGTCTGGTTGTGTGCTGCGTATTGACGGCATTCGGAGTGTCTGGGAGCGATGCCGTCGATAGAGTTTCACAAAGTCGCGGCGTAGCCGTGCCTGATACCTCAGAACAGCGTGATTTCATCCTTTCTTTCGCAACCTGGCCCTGTCATTTTTAGCGAGCAGAGGTTGTTCTGTAGCGATTCTTGACCCGGAAATTTTTGATGAGTTTGCGATTGCCGCTGATAATTGTCCGACTGTTCGCAGTATTCTTTTTCATGAAGGCAGCAACCTATGTTCCAATCACCGTTGTCGATGTTATCGGCAATCCTTCAAACACGAGTTTCCGCCTTCAGGTGCTGGTCGTATCGCTGAATCTCCTGATTTCATTCCTGATCTTCTGTTTCCCGAAAGTGATCCTGGTCGGCCTGGGAAGGCAGCATGCGGAACCGGAAACCGAAAGGCAAAATGGGGCGCTGTTTCAGTCGGTTGTCATTGCGGCCGTCGGTCTTTATTTCGGGATGACCGGACTGCAGGATCTGGTCTATTACCATCTGCTGGTGTCGAATATGGCTGCCTATGGCCTCGGGCAACAGCCGTTGTCGCCTCAAGATGCTGCAGGATACTGGGCTGCTGCGTTCGAGTTGGTATGCGGACTTGCTCTCATTGCCTTCTCCATGGGTATTTCCAACCTGTTCAACCGGCTGCGAAAGCTCTCACCGGCACCCGAGGTCGATGAAGTGAACAAATAGCGGTAGTAAGCCGGTTTCGCCGTAGCAGGGCGCGCCATTGTCAGAAAAACAAAATCTCGCCAGCCACAAGAACGGCAACCAGCAGCGCCTGCAGAACATAGCAACCGACGAGCATCCTCAGCGCCCGCGTGATATCCGTAGCGCCCGCATTCCGTCGGCCCTTCGAATTCAGGTAACGGTCATTAACCGTGTAGTCCCGATAAACACGCGGTCCGGCAAGGGCGATGTCCAGGGCGCCGGCCATGGCCGCTTCCGGCCAGCCGGCATTGGGAGAGCGGTGCTTTCGGGCGTCTTCAAGGATGCAGGCGATGCTCTTTGTGGCGGAACCGCGGGCGAGTGGGGCGCACAGGGCGACGAAGAGACCGGCAAGGCGCGAAGCGGGCAGGTTGATCAGGTCGTCGAATCGGGCGGCAGCCCAGCCGAATTCGGCGTAGATCTCGTTCTTGTGGCCGATCATGCTGTCGGCGGTGTTGACGGCCTTGTAGGCGATCAGGCCGGGCAGGCCGAGCATTGCAAACCAGAACACCGGCGCAACGATGCCATCGGAAAAGTTCTCGGCGCAGGACTCGATCGCCGCCCGTGAAACACCGGCCTCGTCGAGACGGTTCGGGTCACGGCCGACGATCATGGAGACAGCCTTGCGGCCACCTTCCAACCCGTCCTTCTGCAAGCCGTCTCGGACGGCTGCAACATGCCTGTAGAGGCTGTTCTGGGCAATGAAGACCGCGGCGACGACCACTTCCAGAACCCGGCCATAGGGCACCCGACTTGCTGCGGCCTCGATGGCCATGCCGGCGAGGATCGATCCTGTGAGCAAGGCCAGGAGCGTCAGCACCCCGCCGAGCTTGCGGGTGCCGGGCGCAAATTCCGTCTTGTTGAAATTGCGGTCGAAGAAACCGATGACCTTGCCGATCCAGACGACCGGGTGGGGCAGGCGCTGCCAAACCCAGTCCGGGTCGCCAATCACGGCATCCACCAGGAGGGCGGCCAGCAGCAGCCAGAGGGCGTGGTCGTAGATCAGCATGCGGCGGGCCGGTCAGAGTTCCCGTTGTGCCTCGGCAAGGGCTGCCGAAAGCCGCGCCAGGTTTTCAGGGCCGCCGGGCAAACCGAAGCGGATCCAGGTCGGGGCATAGTCGAAGATCCGGGTCCAGATCCTGCGGCGCGCCAGGGCTTCGTGAAGCTCTTTCGGCTTGCGCAGTCCGGCGAGCGCGTAGAGCGGCGTGCCGCCAAAGACGCTGAGGCCGCTTTCGGACAAGGCAACCGTCAGGTCCGCCATATCCTCGATCAGCCGGCGTGACATGCGGTCCTGCCAGCCGGTGTCCTTGAGTGCCCGCGTGCCGATTTCGAGTGCCGGTCCGCTAAGGCTCCAGCTTTCCAGGAGGCCGGTGAGCCGGGCAATTGCAGGCTTTGATCCGGCAACAAAGCCGAGCCTGAGTCCGGCAAGGCCGAAGAACTTACCGAAAGACCTGAGCACCAGGATGTTCTCCCCATCCGCATGCGGCAGCAGGCTGGCGCCGGGAACAACGTCGGCGAAGGCCTCGTCGACAACCAGAAAGCCGCCCCGTTCGGTCAGGATTCGGGCGATCTCCAGCAGGCTCTTGACGTCGATCAGGCGGCCGTCCGGATTGTTGGGATTGACCAGAACCAGGATCTTCGCATCGTCGGGCAGGGAATAGACGCTGGAGACTTCTACCGGGGTCCGGCCTTCGCGGGTCCAAACGTCCTTGTGGCTGGAATAGGTCGGGGAGGCGAGCACCACGGGCCCATCCGGCAGGATCAGCGGCAGAAGCGAAAGCAGGATCTGGGTACCGGGCGCCGCGGCAATGCCCATCGTGTCGGGAATGCGATAGGCCTGACGAGCGGCGGCAATCAGCCGCTCCCCGGCAGCTCGCGAAGGCAGTTCAGTCCATGCGGCTTCGGAGACACCGTCGGCCAGCGGATAGCTGTAGGGATTGATTCCCGTCGAGAGGTCCAGCCAGTCCGCGTGTTTGCCGCCGAAGCGTTCAATCGCAACACTCAGATCCCCGCCATGTTCCATAAACTGCGCCTCTTGTCTTGAGCGGCTCCTTATGGGCGGCGCTCATCCGAAGTGTCATCTAGCCGGTCAGACCGGCAAAAGTACAGACCGTTCCCGACATGGCCCACCGTGAGTGCGACCTGAACACACGCAAATGAAACAAGGTCTTGGGGGAAAGAGGCGCATTGTGTGCCGGAACCTGGAATAGCCGGGCCCGGGCCTGCAACTCAAGGCGTGTTGACAGGTGAGGCGAAGTCAATAAAAAGGAACAAAAGAAGAACATTATGCATGTGAGGACAGACCGTGCCGGATAGCCACACCAGACCCCCATCCCAGGATTTCGACCGCGAGGCGCTGCTGGATCAGCTCGGCCGGGCGCGGCAGGCGCTCTTGGAAGCACAGCGTTCAATGCGGCCGCGATCGGGCCTGTCTCGCTCGGCAACGGCCGTCATTTCCGAGATCGACGAGTTTGCGCTGGTGCTCACTGGTGCACCGGATTTCTTTCACGTGCGGGCGCACGGAACGCCGGCAGGGCGATCCGGCTAGAATCGGATCGGCGGCCGTACGCTTTTTCGCATCGCCGCTTGCCGCAGGCCGGGCAGAATACCGGGAACCGGTCTCCACCCTGCAGGATCGGTCCAGAAAGAAAGGCGCCTACCAGATATTGCCCGCGCCTGGCGTATAGGAGGCACCCATCACCGTGTTTGCTTTCAAGAGGTCGCATTCCAGGAGGCCGGAAAACCTGGCGATCGGTACGTTGGTTTCCGTCATCGAGGCGGCGAACTTGATCTTGCCGTTCGCGGACAGCTCGACGGTATCGAGGCCACGGATAAGCACACTCTTGGGGGCGCTGATGACGACGTCCTGATTCTGAACGGAGATGACGCTTTCGAGCGTTGCTATCCGGGCTTCCAGATCGTTGATGCGCTGGCGCAGTGTTTCGATCAGGGCATCGGTGTTGGCGGACGGGGCAACCATCTGAGGCGACTTGGCCGGACGCTGCGGCTCCACCCGTTTCATGGGAGAGGTCGTGATGACGGTGGCCGGTTTTGACGGCGTATGAGCATTTCCGCCTGAAGGTTTCATGGTGACGTTCCCGGTTTGAGAAAAACTGGCGGAAACGCTAGCATGACGCAGGGGAAAGAGGTAGCCGTCGCGACCATTTCATTGGCCGAAGGGGCGTGCGGTCACAGTCGTAAAGAAGGGAAAATTTGGAGGCCCCGACCGGAATCGAACCGGTGTACACGGATTTGCAATCCGCTGCGTCACCACTCCGCCACAGGGCCCCAAGGTGGTGTGTCGCGCCTTATCAATCAGTTGGAAGATTTGGTCAAGTCCTGAATGCGGGCCGCTTCACATTTCCACCGCTGCCGGCGTTGGCATTCTTGGGATGACCCGCCTGCGGCGATTTTTCCGCAGAAAGCATAAACCCTGTGGGCGTTCGGCAGCGTCTGATACTTGTCAGGGTGCCTTTGCATCGCTAATGAACGTTGCTCAAGAGGCGCCGGCAATCCGGCAAGTCAGAGTGAGGGCCGATATGACGGACTTTAGCCAGTCCCGCCGCAAGATGGTGGATAACCAGCTGCGTACCAACGATGTGACCGATCACCGGATCCTGGATGCCATGGAACTGGTGCCGCGGGAGCGTTTCGTGCCCGCCTCCAAACGATCCGTCGCCTATATCGACGAGGACTTGCCGGTAGGCTCGTCCGAAAGCGGCCGCATGCTGATGAAGCCGCATATCTTCGGGAAGCTGGTGCAGCAGGCTGCCATCCAGGAGGATGATGTCGTGCTGGTTGTCGGTGCCGGTACCGGGTACAGCGCCGCGGTGGTCTCCAGGCTGGCTGCTTCGGTGGTGGCGCTTGAAGAAAATGAAGACCTCGCGAAGACAGCGACCGAAGTGCTCGTCGACCTTGGCATCGAGAATGCGGTCGTTGTCGAAGGCCCGCTCGCCGCGGGGTATCCGTCCGAAGGTCCTTATGACGTGATCCTTGTGGACGGGGCCGTGGAAGTGCTGCCGGAAGCTTTGACCGCACAATTGAAGCCGGACGGACGGCTGTCCGTCATTGAAGGGCGCGGCGGCGCAGGAATTGCGAAGCTGTATCAGAAGTCGGGGTCGGCAGTCAGCAGCCGCTTTGGCTTCAATGCCTCTGTCAGTCTGCTTCCGGGATTCGCAAAGGCAGACGAATTCACCTTCTAGGTGAGGAGCTGCCGTTTTGACCCGCTGGCTACCGGCGGGGCGATACTTGACTGCCAATATCGGGGTTCTGCGCCGAAAAACTTGTTGCCAATTGGCCGCACTCGAGAAAATTTAGCAATTCGGAACCTCAAATGGTTGAAGAAGAACACCCATCAGTTTACTCAACTGGTTCGAGTAGGTGGATCCGGAAGGAGTTTGGGGTGCCAGGTCGTTCAACTTTGAAAGCGTTGACCCTTGCTGCGGGACTTCTGGCGGGCGTTTCAATGGCAACGCTGACATCAGCAAGCTTTGCTCCCGCCGGCGCGGAAACGATCCGCGAATCGCTTGCACTTGCCTATGCCAACAACCCGAGCCTGAATGCGGCACGCGCCCAGTTGCGCGGCGTCGACGAGAACGTGCCGCAGGCCCTGTCCGGATGGCGCCCGACCGTTTCCGCTGCTGCCTCTGCCGGCCGCCTGGCGACCGGAACCGACAGCGTGATCGATTATCGCAACAATGCGTCGATCTCGCTCTCCATCAGTCAGACCCTCTTCCGCGGTTTCCGCACCATCAACTCCACGCGCCAGGCCGAAGCCGTCGTCAAGGCGCAGCGCGAAAGCCTGATGTCGACCGAACAGGACACGCTTCTGGATGCGGCCACAGCCTATGTCGACGTTATCCGCGACACCGCACTTGTGTCCCTGCAGCGCAGCGACCTTGCGTTTCTTCAGGAACAGGTGCGGGCGGCGCGAGACCGGTTCGATGTCGGTGAAGGTACGCGAACCGATGTCAGTCAGGCCGAAGCCCGCGCGGCCGAAGCCAAGGCGAGCCTCAACACCGCGCTGGCCAATCTGAACACCAGCCGTGCAATCTACCGCCAGGTGATCGGTATTGAAGCCAACAGGCTTTCTGCCGATACCGGCATCAGCCGGTATGTGCCGAAGTCCATCGACCAGGCGATGCAGCTCAGCGATGCCAACCAGCCGCTGATCCGCCAGGCACAGCATCTCGTCGACGCGGCCATTTTCAACATCAAGACGATCGAGGGTGAACTGCTGCCGACCGTGACACTGGATGGCAGCATATCCCGATCCTGGAACCCGTCGGCATTCTCCGACTACAACGACAACGCCCAGATCTTCGGCAATGTCAGCATCCCGCTTTATCAGGGCGGCGGGGTTTCCTCGCGCGTTCGCCAGGCCAAGGAAGAACTCGGCCAGACTCGGCTGCAGCTGGACGTCACGCGCGATCAGGTGCGGGCGAACGTGATTTCCGCCTGGGGCAACTATCAGGCCGCCGAAGCCTCCATCGTCGCGGCCCAGGCCGCCGTCGAGGCACAGCAGCTTGCGCTGGAAGGTGTCATCGAGGAACAGCGCGTCGGTCAGCGTACGACCCTGGACGTCCTCGACGCGCAGCGCGAACTGGTGAACCAGCAGTCCAATCTCGTCACCGCCCAGCGCAACCGCATCGTCAGCGGTTATCAGCTGGTGGCCTCGATCGGTCGTCTCGATGCGGAATCGCTCGGACTGAACGTGGCGCGCTACGATCCCAAACAGCATTACGAAGCTGTGCGTGACCAGTGGATCGGCCTCAGGACGCCGGACGGACGGTAAGACGCCGGTAACGAATTTTCGACACGATAGCGGCCGACGATCCGATGGTTCGTCTTTCGGCCGCGCCGATCGACAATAAGGCGGATACCGACCGTCCGGGCCTGGCCGTTTTCCAACTCGAATCGGCATTTACCGACTAAAGAGGGGAAAAGGCGTTGGTAAGGGAGCGCGCTCGCTTTGCGCGTTTCTTTTGGACCCGCATAATTTCGGTTAACGAATCATTCAGAATGAACTGGGTGTTCCTTAGCGTAGCCGAGAAGTACGGGGGAAGTCATGGCACAGGCGAAAAAGGCTGAAGAGCCGTCGATGGAGGAGATCCTCGCATCGATCCGCCGCATCATATCCGATGAGGACTCCCAGGGAGCCGGTGCCGGAGACGGTGGCGCGGGCGAAAAAAAAGTTGAAACTCCAGTTGCAGAAGAGGCAGCAGACGACATGGGCAATGCCTCCGAAATGTCCCAGGACGATCTCGACAAGCTGTTTGACATGGACAGCGACGACG
>ENA-ORCZ01000139-ORCZ01000139.1-marine-metagenome-genome-assembly--contig:-NODE-139-length-68097-cov-10.448765_pt1 | contig 68097 bp, 63 predicted proteins | sample MGYA00237785_ERZ508519 | MGnify/ENA primary metagenome ERZ508519 (study PRJEB26189, sample SAMN06268790) | marine metagenome | isolation source: Bioluminescent Bay, La Paraguera, Puerto Rico | place...
AAAACGGAATCACACCGACCGGGATCACTCAATCCTTTTCGGGCCAGTCTCTGAGGAGGCTGCCAGGCCGTCTCGAAGGATGGGCTGCTTGCTCCGGAGTGTGCTGCCCATCCTTCGAGACAGCGCTGGCGCGCTTCCTCAGGATGAGGAAGTGGGTTGATGCGGCTCTCAGCATGTAGTGCCCGACCGCTCAGTCCCTGCACTTGCGCAAAAAAAGCCACCCCGGGTTCCCCCGGGGTGGCAGTTCGGGTCCGGCGGCCCTCGTTACGCCGCCTCGCCTGAATTTCGGAGCACGTCGCGAAAAAGTGGATACCGGTTTTTCGCGGTAAGACGTGCGTCAAAAGGAGCGTTAAAGCGGGCCTCGAGAATTCGAATGAACGTGGCCTGCTTTAATTTTCAGTCGATACGGCGGCCGGTTTCCGCGTCGAAATAATGCACGTTTTCCGGGGCAACTTTCAGGAAGAGCTTTTCGCCCGGCTCGTGACGTGCGTGGCTTGAGACGCGCACCACGATTTCCGGACCATCATTTGCAAGGCTTGCATAGATGTAGCTTTCCGCTCCGACCGGTTCCAGAACGTTCACGACCGCTTCCAGCAGCACGCCGTCACCGCCGTTCGGGCCGGCAACCTCTTCCAGGTGTTCGGGACGGATACCGAGCGTGTAGCGGTCGCGGCCCTTGACGTTGGCGCCCGAAAGTCCGGCGCCGCCTGCAATCGACAGGCCGTTGCCATCGGCCTTCACGTCCAGAAGGTTCATCGCGGGCGAACCGATGAAGCTGGCGACGAAAGTTGAGGCGGGCTTGTCGTAGACCTCGATCGGTGCACCGATCTGCTCGATATTGCCGCCGTTCAGGACCACCAGCCGGTCGGCCAGGGTCATGGCTTCAAGCTGGTCGTGGGTGACGTAGACGCTGGTGGTGCCGAGCGCCCGCTGCAGGCGCTTGATCTCCACGCGCATCTGAACGCGCAGCTTGGCGTCGAGATTGGACAGCGGTTCGTCGAACAGGAAGGCTGCCGGTTCGCGCACGATCGCGCGGCCCATGGCGACGCGCTGGCGCTGGCCGCCGGAGAGCGCCCGGGGCTTGCGGTCGAGATAATCGCCGATCTCCAGGATGCGCGCGGCCTCCTTCACCCGGCGGTCGATCTCACCTTTGTCCATGCCGCGGTTTTTGAGGCCGTAAGCGAGGTTGTTGTAGACCGTCATATGCGGATAGAGCGCGTAGTTCTGGAACACCATGGCGATGTCGCGGTCGGCCGGGTCGACCTTGTTGACCACGCGGTCGCCAATCCGGATATCGCCGGTGGTGATGTCCTCGAGCCCGGCGACCATGCGCAGCAGGGTGGACTTGCCGCAGCCGGACGGGCCGACGAGGACGATGAACTCGCCGTCGGCGATGTCGATGGAAACGCCTTTGACCGCTTCCACATTTCCCGCATAGACCTTGCGGACCGTGTCGAGATTAATCGTAGCCATTTGCGTTTTGCGTCCTTACTTGTCGCTCTCGACGAGCCCTTTGATGAACCAGCTCTGGAAGACCACCACGATGATCACCGGCGGCAACATCGCCAGGATCGCCAGTGCCATGGCCTGGTCGTAATCGGGGATCTGCGCGCCCACCCAGACCTGCAGGATCTGCTTGATGCCGCGGACCAGGGTGAAGAAGGTTTCGTCCGTGGTGATCAGGGTCGGCCAGAGATACTGGTTCCAGCCATAAACGAACATGATGATGAAGATCGCCGCGATCATCGTCCTGGAGATCGGCACGAGAATGTCGATGAAGAACTTCCACGGCCCCGCCCCGTCGATCCGGGCCGCTTCCAGAAGCTCGTCGGGCACGGAAAGGAAGAACTGGCGGAAGAAGAACGTACCCGTCGCCGAGGCGATCAGCGGCACGATCAGGCCGGAATAGGTGTTCACCATGCCAAGCTTCTGCACGATCTCGTAGGATGGCAGGATGCGCACTTCCAGCGGCAGCAGCAGGGTGCAGAAGATCACCCAGAAACACAAGGACGCCAGGGGAAAACGGAAATAGACGATGGCATAGGCGGCCAGCATGGAAATGACGATCTTGCCGATGGCGAAGCCGAAGCCGAGGATCAGGGAGTTCTTCAGCATCACCATGCCGTCGACTTCCTTGGTGAAGCCGCCGGCATGCGTGAGCACGGTGCCATAGGCGCTCAGTCCCTGCCCGCCGAAGGAATATTGCAGGCCGCTCCGGTAGATGGTGACCGCGTCGTGGGTCGATGTCAGGAAGGCCAGAACGACCGGCGTGACCATGAAGAAGACGCCGGCGAGCAGCACGATGTGATCCGAGATCTGTAGACGTTTCATTGTCCGCTTCCTCAGGTGTAGTGCACGCGCCGCTCGATCAGGCGGAACTGGATGATTGTCAGGATGAAGACGACGATCATCAGAACCACCGACTGGGCGGAGGAGCCGCCGAGATCGTTGCCGCGGAAGCCGTCGAGATAGACCTTGTAGACGAGCGTCACCGGGTTGTTGCCGGGCTCGGTCTTCAGGACCACGTCGATGATCCCAAACGTGTCGAAGAAGGCATAGGTGATGTTGATGATCAGCAGGAAGAAACCGGTCGGCGCCAGCAGCGGAAAGGTGACGGTCCAGAAGCGGCGGAAGCCCGAGCGGCAATCGATGCTGGCGGCTTCCTGCACGGATTTCGAGATGCCCTGCAGGCCTGACAGGAAGAAGATGAAATTGACCGGAATCTGCTTCCACACGGAGGCGATGATCATCGCGAAGGCCGTGTCGTAATAATCGACGCCGATCTGCAGATGCCAGCCGAACAGGCCGACGAACTTCACGATCGGGCCGACATGCTGGTCGAACAGCAGGATGCCGATCAGCCCGGCGACCGGAGGCGCCACGGCGTAGACCCACATGAGCAGGGTCTTGTAGGTGGAGGCGCCGCGCAGGACCTTGTCGGCCTTGACCGCCAGAAGCAGGGCTGCGCCGAGCGAGAGAAAGGTCACGAAGAAGGTGAAGACGCCGGTGAACCGGGCCACGCGGCCATAGTCGGTGGAGGTGACCGTGTCGACGAAATTGTCGAAGCCGACGAAGGTCGAGCCGAAACCGAAGGGATCTTCCAGATAGAAGGAGGACCGCACCGCCTCGGCCGCCGGCCAGAGGAAGAAGATCGCCACGATCGCAAGCTGCGGCAGCAGCAGGAGATAGGGGATCGCCGGTGTGTGGAACTGGACTTTTTTCATCGCCTCACCGCGAACGGACGCGGCGGGCTCTCCGGTGTCCCGGACCGCCCGCCGCATTTCGTGGAATGAGGGTGCCCGCAAGCACCCTCATCTTGATGATCACAATGCGGAGATCAATTCTCGACGGTCTTGGCGAAACGCGCCAGGAGCTTGTCGCCGTCAGCCTTGATGGTGGCGAAAGCGTCTTCGACGGAGGTTTCGCCGGAGAACACCTTGCCGAGTTCACGGTTCATGACGTCGCGGATCTGGACGTAGAAGCCCATCCGGTAGCCCTTGGTCCACTCGCCGGTCGGCAGGGAGAGCTGCTGGATGCCGACTTCGGCCGCCGGTGTGCGCTCGTAGTGGCCGTCCTTCTTGGCCAGCTCGTAAGCGGCGTTGGTGATCGGCACGTAGCCGGTTTCCTTGTGCCAGGTGTACTGGACTTCCGGAGAGGTCAGGTACTCGAAGAAGGACGCGACGCACTTGTTCTCTTCGGCCGGCTTGCCGGACATGGCAAACAGGGCCGCACCGCCGATGAAGGAGGCCTTGCCGGCGCCTTCAACGGAGTCCCAGTAGGGCAGGAAGGTTGCGGAGAACGGGAAGTTGACGGTGTCGGCGATGCCGCCGAAGGAGCCCGAGGAACCGATCCACAGGGCGACCTTGCCTTCGTTGAACGGCTGCTGGTTGTCCGCCCAGCCGGTGCCGTAGTAGCCGAAATAGCCTTCGTCGAGCCACTTCTTGGCGGCGGTGAAGTGAGCCTTGATCGGCTCGCCGAAGACCAGCTCGGTGCCGGTCGCACCGTCATAGCCGTTGTTGTTGGTGGCGAACTGCAGGTCGTGACGGGACTTGAAGTTTTCGACGAATTCCCACGGCAGGTGAGACTGAACGAGCGGGATGTAACCGGCTTCCTTCAGCTTCGGCGCGATGGCTTCGAATTCCTCGTAGGTCTTCGGAGCTTCGACACCGGCCTTCTTCATGGCGTCTTCGTTGATGTAGAGGATCGGCGCGGAAGAGTTGAACGGCATGCCGATCATCTTGCCCGTGCTGTCGGCGTAGAAATAGCGGACACCGGGGATATAGTCTTCGATGTCGAAGGCGACATCGTTTTCCTTCAGGAGGTCCTCAACCGGAACGACCGCACCCTTGGCGCCGATGATCGTTGCGGAACCGGCATCGAAAACCTGGATGATGTTCGGCTGTTCGCCGGCGCGGAACGCGGCGATGCCGGCGGTCAGCGTGTCTTCGTAGCCGCCTTTGTAGACCGGGGTCAGGTTGCAGGCGTCCTGAGAAGCGTTGTAGTCGGAAGAAATCTGATTGACGACTTCGCCCAGCTTGCCGCCCATGCCGTGCCACCAGGTGATGTCGGTTGCCGCAAAAGATGCGGAGGAAGTGCCCAAAAGGGCCGCCGCAGCCACCAGGCCGGCGACAGTCTTACGATAAGCCATATTTTTGCTCCCATCTAGCAGGGCTTGAAGGCCCCGGTCAGCAGTTGGTCCCTTTTCGCAATGCTGAAATGGCTTGATCAGCACCGGAAACGATAACGCCTGCGTTTCGTATTGTTTTCATATGAACGTTATATGACGCTCATATGAACATTAAAAGACGCCTGACCCGCGTCTGCAAGCAGAAACGCATTCCGTTTTGCAAAACCCGGTTTTCAGCCGGGCTCCGCGGCATGTTTTTGCGATGTCGCGGGCCCAATTGCCCGCAGAAATCCTTGCACCCGCCTTTCGGCCGAAAGCGGGGGAGACGTTTAAATCGATTTTCCGGATGAAGATTAGTCGGCTCATATGAAACTTGCGAGTCGTTCATATGAACATACAGTGACAGGGTCGTAAGGCGATGAAAGAGCGGAGGATTTCGGCTCCCGAACAGGGAATTCGGAAGATCCGCAGCGGCAACCCGCTCAGTCTTTGCCGAAGATCCGGCGCTTCGTGCTTTCGGAGGAATGCAGGAGCTTGTTGAAGAGATAGTGCTTGGCGCGCATTTCGACGAAGCGAAACGCGTATTCCAGCCGGCCCGCAAGATTCAGGCGCGCGCCGGGCCCCGGGGTCAGGTGCTTCACGATGCGGCCTTCCGCGCAGAGCCGTTCCACCCAGTGGCGCTCCGCGTCCCAGTCATGGGTGTGCTGCTTGCCCTGATGGGTGAAGCCGAAGAGGTGGATCTCGGCCTGCGGATAGCGGTCGAGAAACGCCGCGATGATGGAGGCGCCCGAGGTCGGGTTGCTCCGGTCGAGCGCGTCGAATTCCCTCAGGTGCTCGCGTGCCCTCGTGATCGGTCCGAAGCCCAGGTAGCGCGGCTTGCATTGCCGCTCGAACAGCCAGTCCACCCGGCCGTTTTCCTCGATGTCGTTCACCCAGACCTCGGGCGCGCGATGAAGAGCGACCGGATTGATCCGCTTGCTGGTATAGACCCGGGCCCGGTTGATCATCAAAATGTCGATCCGCTGGCCGGCCGCCCCCAGGGCCGGCGCGCTGTTGAAGCGCAGCACGAGATCGGCGGTGTCGATCAGCGGCGCATCCGCCTCGGAGACCGGCCCGTTGCCGACGATGGAAATCGTCCTGATCTGCCCCAAGTCCGGAATGCCCGCCATTGTCGAATGTCCCTGAATTTCCCGTGCCGGGCCGTATAGCAATCCGGCCAAGGGCCCGCAATCGCTGTTTGACTTGTGGATGGGCTCTTGCCGGCCGTCATGCTTGGCATCGCTTTTCCGGTCCTCACCGTCATTCCGGACAAGTGAGACGCAGCCGAACGCCGATCCGGAATGACGGGAGTGTTAATGCACGGCCTTGCCCTGCTTGCCTGGAATGAAACGCTCTCCAGGTTGCACAAAAGCCGGTTCCGCACGCCGCAAGCTTCCGTTAGGTTCGAACCTTGAGAGAGGCCGATTGCAGCAAACGGAATTCATGTCCCTGAAATTCTCCTCCGTCTATCCGCTGAAGAAAGCCCGCGCGCACGAGGTCTGCGGCGATGGCGCGCTGGCCTTTGCCGCGATCGGCGCCGGGCTGGCGGACGGCGCGGTGGTGTGGGTGTCGGAACGCCGGCGGCCAACCGTGAACCCGGAAGGGCTCGCGCCCTATTGCGACCCGGGCAGGCTGCTCATCACCCGCGCCGACAGCCAGACGGCCGTGCTGGCGAGCGCGGAGACGGCTCTGCGCTCCGGAGCGGCCGGACTGGTGGTCGCCGAACTGACCGGCGCGATCGGACTGACGGAGGGCCGGCGGCTGCAGCTTGCCGCCGAAGCCGGCGGCACGACGGGCCTCCTGGTCATCCCGGAAGGGGCCGGCAGCAATGCCGCGGAAACCCGCTGGCGCTGCCAGGGCCGGCCCGTCAGTCCGGGACTTCCCGAAGGCGGAACACTTCTGCAAAACAGTCCCGACTCGACTCTCTGGCGCTGGTCGCTTATAAAGAACAAAATAGGAACATTATCAGAGTGGGTGGTCCGTTGGGATGCAGCGGCGCGTCGTGTCATTGTGGTTTCCGAGGCTGGCGGCTGAGCGTGTCCTGCGCGCCCATCCCGTCGATGCGCCCTTCGCGCTCTCCCTGTTCGACCGCAATTCGGAACGCATCCACGATCTCTGCCCGCGCGCGGAAGGGTTCGGCCTGTCGCGCGGCATGACGCTGGTCCATGCCCGCAGCTTCTGCCCCGACCTCCTGACCCGGCCCGCCGATCCGCAGGCCGACCAGCGCTTCCTGCGGCTTTTGGCCAGATGGGCGACGCGCTATTGCCCCTGGGTGGGGCTCGACGGCCGGGACGGGCTGTTTCTCGACATCACCGGCTCGGCCCATCTGATGGGCGGCGAGGAACCGCTTCTCGACGACATGCGCGCGCGCCTCGCCCGCGCGGGGCTCTCCGCCCGGCTCGGCCTCGCCGGCACGCCGGGCACCGCCTGGGCGCTTGCCCGGTTCCGCGAAGGCATCGCCCCGCCCGGGGAAAACCTGTCGATGATCGGCCCGCTGCCGCTGGCCGCCCTGCGCCTTGCCGACCAGACCTGTACCAGCCTGGAGCGGCTCGGCATCGCGACGGTCTCCGACCTTTACAATCTTCCCCGGGCAACCGTCGCCCGGCGCTACGACCCGGAGGTGCTCAACCGTCTCGACCAGGCGCTCGGCACCGTCGGCGAGCAGATCTCGCCCTTAAAGGACGAGCCGAGCTTCGCCGTCCGCCTCACCCTGCCCGAGCCGATCGGCCTCGTCGACGACGTGATGGCGGGCGCCAGGCGGCTGACCAACCATCTGTGCGGCGAGCTGGACAGGGCGCAGAAGGGCGCGCGCATGCTGAAGTTGACCTGCCGCCGGGTGGACCAGGAGAGCCAGGCGGTCGAATTGCGCCTCGCCCGGCCGATGCGCGATCCGGCCCGCATCCTGGCCTTGTTCGAGCGCGGGGTCGGCTCGGTGGACGCGGGCTACGGCATCGACATGCTCCGCCTGGAAGCGGTCGAAATCGAGGATCTCGCCATGCGCCAGCTCGACCGCGCCCAGGCAAGGGAGAAGGACAGTCTCGACGACCTGATCACCCAGCTCGGCAACCGGGTCGGCCTGGAGAACATCCAGCGCTTCCAGCCGGTCGACAGCCATATTCCGGAACGCAGCTTCCGGCTCGTGCCCGCCGCCTACAGCCAGCCCGCGCGGGCCTGGCCCAGCCGGCGCCCCCGGCCGCTCCGGCTGTTTCCACCCGAGCCGGTCACCGTCTCCGGGTCAGGAGCCGGGTGCGAACCGCCCGCCCGCTTCCGCTGGCGCGGCCGCTTCCTGACCACCGCCGACGCGGAGGGGCCGGAGCGGATTGCCCCGGCCTGGTGGGAAAACGACGACGGCTGGAGCGAAGGCCTGCGCGACTATTGGCGCATCGGCACCCGCCAGGGCCAGCGCCTCTGGCTGTTCCACACGCCGCAGTCCCAGACTCAGATACAAACACAGGCCCAGGCCCCGCAGAATTCGGGCTGGTTCGTGCAGGGGGAGTTCGGCTGATGCGATGTGCGACAGTTGCGAACCTGCTCCAGGTGCCATCCCCGCGAAAGCGGGGACCCAGGAGACTTCATCGGCCGTTAGCGGGCTCGACCGCACCGGCCCGGGAGTCCCGGGTCCCGGGTCTGCGCTTGCGCTCCACCCGGGATGACACAGGGGGAAACGGTACCGCGGCCTCTCGGCAGTTCTCAGTGTCTCCCCTCGGCACTCACTCTCCCTCTCAAGGGGCAGAGCACTCGCATTTGGCAAAGCATGACTCCCTCTCCCATTGGGAGAGGGTTGGGGTGAGGAGCTCAAACGCAGGGAAAAGACTGAGAGTCACAACCCCTCACCCGGAGCTGCGCTCCGACCTCTCCCAATGGGAGAGGTTACAGAGAGCCAATCACCAAACTAATGCGAGTATCCTGCCCCTCACCGGCGGAGACCCCGCATGACCGCGCTGCCCTCTCCCGATGCGGTCTTTCCCGAGCTGCCGCGCTACGCGGAGCTGGCCGTCACGTCGAATTTCTCCTTCCTGCGCGGCGCCTCGCATCCGGAGGAGCTGGTGACGCGGGCCGCGATGCTCGGGCTCGACGCGATCGCGATCACCGACCGCAATTCGCTGGCAGGGGTCGTCAGAGCCTATTCGGCACTGAAGGAAATCAAGCGGGCGGTGCGGGAGGGCGTTGCCGTGCGCTCCCGCACCCAGACCGATCCGTCCTCCCGGCAGACATTCAACGCCGTCCCGCCCCTTGCCGCGCCGCAGACCGTGAAGCTGCCGCGGCTGATCGTCGGGGCGCGGCTCTGCCTGCGCGACAGCCCGGTGGACTGGATCGCACTGCCCACCGACCGGGCGGCCTACGAGCGGCTCAGCCGGTTGCTTACCCTTGGCAAACGGCGTGCGGAAAAGGGCGACTGCCATCTCGATTTCGCCGATCTTCTTGCCGCCTCGGCCGGGCTCATCCTGATCGCCCTGCCGCAGGTGGCCGATCCCGTGGAAGGTATTTGTGAGACGGCTAAGGATCATGTCCGCCGCCTGCGCCAGGAGGTGCCGGGCCATGTCTTCCTGGGAGCCGCGCCGCGCTATGACGGCTCGGACCAGGCCTGGTTCCTCACCTGCGCCCGCGCCGCCCACAGCCTCGCAACCCCGATGGTCGCCGTCGGCGACGTCCTGATGCACCAGGCGAGCCGGCGGCGGCTTGCCGACGTGCTGACCTGCCTGCGCGAGGGCTGCACGATCGATCAGATCGGCACACGGGCGCTGCCCAACGGCGAGCGGCGGCTGAAGGCGCCGGAGGACATGGCCCGGCTCTACCGCAACCATCCGGCAGCGCTCCGGCGCACGCTCGAAATCGCCACGCGCTGCAGCTTCGATCTTTCCGAGCTTTCCTACGAATATCCGGACGAGATCTCGGAAAGCGAAAGCCCGCAGGACCGGCTGGAGCGGCTGACGGCGGAAGGCCTGAAGCGGCGTTATCCGGACAGGATACCGGAAAGCGCGCGGGCGATGGCGGAAAAGGAGCTCGCCCTGATCCGCAAGCTCGAGTTTCCGGCCTATTTCCTGACCGTGCACGACATCATCCAGTTCGCCCGCAGCCAGGGCATCCTGTGCCAGGGGCGCGGCTCGGCGGCCAATTCGATCATCTGCTACGCGCTCGGCATCACCGATGTCGGCCCGGAGACGATCACCATGGTGTCGGAACGCTTCATCTCCGAGCACCGGGGCGAGCCGCCGGATATCGACGTCGATTTCGAGCACGAACGCCGGGAGGAGGTGATCCAGTATGTCTACGAGCGCTATGGCCGCCACCGGGCCGGGCTCTGCGCCACCGTCATCCATTTCCGCTCGCGCGCGGCGATCCGCGAGGTCGGCAAGGTGATGGGGCTTTCGGCGGATGTCACCGCCGCGCTGACCGGCCAGATCTGGGGCAGCTCCGGCAAGGGGCCGGAGGACGCGCGGGTGAAGGAGGTCGGGCTCGACCTCGCCAACCCGCGGGTGATCCAGACCATCGAGCTGATCCGCGAGATCATCGGCTTTCCGCGGCATCTGAGCCAGCATGTCGGCGGCTTCGTGATCACGCAGGGGCGGCTCGACGCGCTCTGCCCGATCGAGAACGCGGCGATGGAAAACCGCACGGTGATCGAGTGGGACAAGGACGACATCGACGCGCTCGGCATCCTGAAGGTCGATATCCTCAGCCTCGGCATGCTGACCTGCATCCGCAAGTGCTTCGACCTCCTCAAGCACCATCACGACCGGGACTACACGCTCGCCACCGTTCCCCAGCACGACACGCCGACCTATGACATGCTGTGCAAGGCGGATGCGATCGGCGTCTTCCAGGTGGAAAGCCGCGCGCAGATGAACTTCCTGCCGCGCATGCAGCCGCGCCAATTCTACGACCTTGTCATCGAGGTGGCGATCGTCCGCCCCGGGCCGATCCAGGGCGGCATGGTGCACCCTTACATCAACCGCCGCCAGGGCCGGGAGAAGGTCACCTTTCCCAAGAAGGAGCTGGAAGACGTGCTCGGCAAGACGCTCGGTGTGCCGCTCTTCCAGGAACAGGCGATGCAGATCGCCGTGGTCGCCGCCGGCTTCACCCCGTCGGAGGCCGACCGGCTGCGCCGCTCGATGGCGACCTTCCGGCGCATGGGCACGATCCACCAGCTGCGCGACACGTTCATCAGCGGCATGGTGGAGCGCGGCTACGAGCTGGACTTCGCGCAGAACTGCTTCAGCCAGATCGAGGGCTTCGGCGATTACGGCTTTCCGGAAAGCCACGCGGCGGCCTTCGCCATGCTCGCCTATGTCTCGGCCTATCTGAAATGCCACTTCCCGGCCGAGTTCGCCTGCGCGCTTCTGAACGCCCAGCCCATGGGCTTCTACGCCCCGGCGCAGATCGTGCGCGACGCACGCGAGCACCAGGTGGAGGTCCGGCCGATCTGCGTCAACACCAGCTCCTGGGACAACACGCTGGAGCGGCGCAGCGACGGGGCGCTCGCCCTGAGGCTCGGCTTCCGCCAGATCAAGGGCATGCGCGAGGAGGATGCCGACTGGATCGTGGCCGCGCGCGGCAACGGCTATCCGGACCCGGAAACCCTGTGGCTCCGGACCGGCGTGCCGCCCGCCGTGCTGGAGCGGCTGGCGGAGGCCGACGCCTTCGCCGGGTTGGGCCTCAGCCGGCGCGCCGCGCTCTGGCAGGTGAAGACCATCCGCTCACCCAAGCCGCTGCCGCTCTTCAACGACCCGATCGACGGCGAAGCGATCTTCGAGCCGGCGGTCCACCTGCCGGCGATGCATCTCGGCCAGGAGGTGGTGGAGGATTATCTGGCGACCCGGCTCACCCTGCGCGCCCACCCGATGGAGCTCTTGCGCCCGCACATGCCGGGCCTCACCCCGCACGACCGGCTACCGGCGCACCCGGCAACCCGCGTCACCGTCTGCGGCCTGGTCATCACCCGCCAGCGCCCGGGCACGGCCTCCGGCGTCATCTTCCTGACGCTGGAAGACGAGACCGGCGTTTCCAACGTGGTCGTCTGGCCGAAAATGTACGAAAAACACCGCACTGCCGTCCTCGGCGGGCGCCTGCTGAAGGTGCGCGGCCGGCTGGAGCGCGAGGGCATCGTCGTGCATCTCATCGCCGAACACATCGAGGACTGCTCCCGCACCCTCACCCTCCTCGGCCACCCCAACGACACCGCCCTCGGCCAAACGACACCGAAGACCGACGATGTGCCCGGGCACATGAAGACCGCATCAGCCATCCGCGCGCGGCATCCGCGGGAGCAGGCGAAGAAGCTGTTTCCGAGCAGGGATTTTCATTGAGAGGGAAATTATGCGACCAATAAAAGACTCTCCACATGAATATTTTCAATATCGACCAGTGGGCAAATGGACACACGAACACCGGACCAACGTCGGCGCATTATGCAATCGGTGCGGACCAAAAACACCGGACCGGAAATGGAAGTGCGCCGAATGCTTCACCGTCAGGGATACCGCTACCGCCTACACAGCAAGAACTTACCGGGACGCCCCGACATCGTTTTTACCTCCAAACGCAAGGCGATCTTTGTACATGGTTGTTTCTGGCATGGTCACGGCTGCCAAAAAGGCAAACTACCCAAATCTAAACTCGATTACTGGAAACCCAAAATCGATGGAAACAAAGCGCGCGATGCCAAGAACGTGGCGGAACTTGAAGCCAAAGGATGGAAAGTTCTCATTATTTGGCAGTGCGAACTCACTGACAGCCAATCGCTTTGCCTCAAACTAAAAGATTTTATGGAGAGCTGAGAAATGCGATCGACACCAACTAAAGTGCCTGCTAAATTTGAGAATCAAGATGAAACAAGGACAGGCAGCATGAGACCAATCGGCATCGACCTATTTGCAGGAGCAGGAGGATTGAGCCTCGGTTTCGAACAAGCAGGTTTCGATGTAAAAGCAGCAGTCGAGATCGATCCAGTGCATTGCGCCGTCCACGAATATAACTTTCCCGAGACAACGATCATTCCCGATTCAGTTGAAAAACTTACGGGTGAAATGATCCGGAAACTGGCAGGCCTGGAAGGCAAATCCATCGATTGCGTATTCGGAGGAGCACCCTGTCAGGGCTTCTCGCTCATCGGTCACAGAGCGCTAGAAGACCCTAGAAACAAACTGGTCGGTCACTTTGTGAGATTAGTACACGAATTAGATTCGACCTGCTTTGTCTTTGAAAATGTAAAAGGCCTGACGGTAGGCAAGCACAAAGCATTTTTGGATGAACTGGTACAAGCATTCGATGAAGCCGGTTACGATTGTCGTTTGAAATGGAAGGTTCTCAATGCAGGGCACTTCGGAACTCCCCAATCGAGAGAACGCTTTATCTTGTTAGGCGCAAAAAAAGGGAGCACTCTCCCAGACTACCCACAACCTATAACCAATATATTCGGCCGACCGAAATTCGATCCAACTCTGGAATATGGCCCGTCATGCTTGGAAGCAATCGGAGATCTCCCGGATGCAGACGACTTCGAATCTCTAACGGGGTGCGATGCAGTTAAAACGTCCCGCTTCACAGAACCGTCAGAGTACGCAGCCGAGCTCCGCGGCTTGGCAAACCATGCCTGGCATTTCGGATATCCGCGAGAATGGGATCCGAGTTTACTCACATCGAGTGCGCGCACCGAACATACGGAGATCTCCCGCCGTCGATTTCGCGATACTTTAGAAGGCAAAGTAGAACCGATCAGCCGTTTTTTTAAGCTGCCAAGCAATGGTGTATCGAACACTTTACGCGCTGGCACCGACGGAGCGAGAGGAGCGTTCACAAGCCCCCGTCCTATTCATTATCGCTATCCTAGGTGCATTACTGTCAGAGAAATGGCACGACTACACGGCTTCCCCGATTGGTTTAGACTTCACGCAACAAAGTGGCACGGGGCAAGACAGATCGGCAACGCCGTACCTCCACCTATGGCGCGAGCTATTGCCGAGAAAGTAATTCAGGCTCTCGGAATCGAGCAGACCACTCCAGAGACAACATTGGAATTAGGCCCCTCTCGGCTTCTAACCCTTGACCTGTCGGAGGCTTCCGCCCACTACGGCATTAAGCCGCCGCCAAGCAGACGAGATCGTAAGAGTGGTGCAAGAAAACGGAAACAAGAGGAAATTGAAGCAGAATTCAATGCTTTGAGAACAGCCCATGGCTAAGCCCGCTAAGATAAAGTACGAAACAATTATCTCGGAAATTTTCTTTCGCCATTACAAGGGCAATGGTGATGATTTTGTTTTTGAACGCAACGAAATCGAAGAAGCCGCGGTGAAAGCCGGTGTCGATAGGCCAAAAAACCTCGGAGACGTAGTTTACACCTATCGCCACAGGCGTTCGTTGCCAAAACCTATCTTAGACACCCAACCAGAAGGACTACATTGGCTCATTCTTGGAGCTGGGGACGCGAAATATAGATTTCGTCTTAGTAAATTAGCATATATTGAACCGACCAAAGGATTATTAATTCGGAAGATACCTGACGCAACGCCAGAAATTATCCGCAAATATGCGCTGAGTGACGAACAAGCATTGTTGGCTAAAATAAGGTATAATCGGCTTATAGATACATTCCTTGGGATTACTGCCTTTTCTCTTCAGAACCATCTTCGAACAAAGATAGATAATTACGGTCAAATAGAAATTGATGAGCTATACGTTGGCGTCGATACACGCGGAGCACAGTTTGTAGCACCTGTACAAGCAAAAGGTGGAACTGATCGACTGGGTGTCATCCAGACAATTCAGGATATTGTCTATTGCCAAAGCAAGGAAACTTATTCTGGTTGTATCGTGCGACCGGTATCCGCTCAGTTTATGAGCGATGAAACTATTGCGATGTTTGAGCTAACCTTTGATGGCAACGATGTGTCGATCATGCGCGAAAAGCATTATCGTCTTACAAATGTCGACGATATCGCGAAAAGCGACTTGGACGGATACGCTCGCGACACACTGGAATAATTTTCGCTCAAAATATGAGATAATTCCAACCAAACTCAAAGCATCATCACTTAAGATACCCACATCGCGTCGTTCTCAGATGGATGTCGTTCCCCTCACCTAAAACTCGCCTGAAAACTCGTCGGTGTCAGAGCCACATGTGCCTCGAGCGGCGGCCGCAGTTCGAAGGCCTGGGGAGAGCGGGCGAAGTCGTAGAGGCGGAAAAGGTACCAGTCGTCGCGGCGCGTTTCCGCCACTTCCAGTTCGTTTCGCGAGATGTGGAAGGGCGTACGTTCCCAGCCGTTGGTGGTCTTCACCTCGATCAGACGGTCGCGGCCTTCTGGCGTGAAACTGGCGATGTCGAACCCTGCCCCGTCGCCGTCTTCCTGTGAGACCCAGCGCACACGCCTGGCGAGATCGCTCCGCCCCTGCTTGAGAAGCAGGCCGCGCTCTCGGCGAAACACCAATTCTTCTCCGGCCCGGCCCAGAGCCCGGTTGCGCTCGTCGCGTCCGGCGACGTCGAAGCGCCGGGCGACGGCCTGCATCTGCTCAAGTTCTTTCGGCGGAGGCGCGTTCCTGAGGGTCGGAGCGACGCCGACGAAAAATTCCGGAGCCTCGGCCATTCCGGTTGGTTGAGCCCTGTTCGGAACCGCCTCCCAGTCCGAATGCCGCGCCAGCCAGCGCGAGATGGCCTCTGCCAAGGCCATCTGAAAATTGAACCGGGGCTGATAGCCCTTGACGATCGGAAGGCCAAAACCCCTGGCCGCAGCCGATATGTTGCAGAGCTTGAATTCTATCGAGCCGTGGCTGCGGCCAGTCTGTTCCTGGAGCAAGCGGTTTTGAGCCGCCTTGACATAGGAGCGGCCGGACAATTCATCTTCAAGCATCGAAAAGTAAGCCGCCACAACGGCATCGTTTTCCGTATCTGACCAATCGTCCCCGCTCATGCCCGCCAGGCTAATCCAGCGTACCAGCTGTGTCATGCAGGAAAACGGCTCTGCCGGAGATCCGTCACCTCATGGACACCACAGACCTCACACTTGATCAGGGCACATCCAAGGCGGTGCTTCCCACTCAGCAATACCGCTCGGGTCCGACCCATTGCTCGACCGAGTAACGGTCCCCATGGGCCCAGCCGACAGGCAGCACGGCCTCGATGCGGGCGAGGTCCGCTTCCGTGAGCTTCAACTCTGCCCCCGAGAGACATTCTCGCAGGTGGTCCACCGACCGCGTTCCCGGGATCGGGATCACATGCGGGCCACGGGTCAGAAGCCAGGCGTTCGCCAGTCCTGCCGCCGATGTGCCCATTTCCGCGGCGAGCGCCCGGAAGCCTGCCGCGATGCGCAGGTTTTCCGTCAGGTTCGGTTCCATGAAACGCGGGTTGCTGCCGAGGAACGGCAGACTTTTTATCCGGTCGCGTGAGATCGGATTGTCCGTCAGCAGCGAGCGCCCCACGGGCGAGAAGGCCACAAAAGCAACGCCAAGCTCGGCACAGGCCCGCACCAGTCCAAGATCGGGAAACCGCGTGGAGAGTGAATATTCCGACTGAACGGCGGCGACGGGAAAGGCCTTCATGGCGCGCCGCAGGGTCGAGGGCGCTATCTCCGAAAGGCCGATCGCGCGGGTCTTGCCCTTTTCCACCAGTCGGCCGAGATTGGCGGCCGTTTCTTCCGGCGTGAAGCGGGTATCGCGGCGATGTGCGTAGAAGAGGTCCACGTACTCCAGGCCCAGCCGTTGCAACGACTTGTCCAGCTCGGCTTCAAGGTGTTCCGCCGAATTGTCGAAGGCGCGATTGCCTTCCGGATCGCGGGTTATGGTGGCCTTCGTCGCGATAACGAACTCTTCCCGCGCGCCCGGATTGGCTTTCAGATAGGTCCCGATCGCGTTTTCCGACTTCCCCATCCCATAGACATTGGCGGTGTCCAGGTGCGTGACACCCAGTTCCCGGCAGGCGTCGAGGATTGCGTGGCTCTCCGTCTCGTTCGTCGGCCCGTACATGTCGGAGAAGGACATCGCGCCATAACCGATTGCCCCGATTTCCGGCCCGTTGGCGCCCAGCTTGCGTTTTTCCATTTTCCCCTCGACCCGTTGGAGACTTTGGCGAATCCTTTATCACACCATTGGCTCGATCCCCAAAAGTACGGACGCCAAGGACCGATGGCACCCTCCGGCGGACCGACCCGTTCACGGTCCCGTACATATGGATCGTGCTCTCCAGCTTGAGGGCTGGCGTTTGCCGCCGATATCGGCCACATTTGTCGCCGTTGATCGATTTTGAGAGCGCCCGGGCACCCTGCCTGTATTCCAAGACAAATGCTCCGGGTATTTACTCACAAACCCATTTCGAGAGTTTCGAAGATGAATTTGAAAACCACCCTGCTTGTATCGACACTCGCTTCGGCAATTCCCCTGGCTGCATCGGCCGAAGACTATGGCTATGTCAGCGACAATCACAGCTGGTCGCTGAGCTGCAACAACTCCGGTTATGTCCTGCAGTCGCAATATCCGGTGACCCGTTTCCATGAAGCCGGAGCGGGGTCTTCGGTGACGCGGGAACGGGAAACGCTCTATCTGGGCCGGTCCTGCGACGCCTCGCACACTGTGCTGGGCAACGGCACATGGTGCTGGGCCAATGGCGGGTTTTTCGCGGAATTCGACGGCTACAGGATGGGCTTTCCGAGGCAGGAACTGGTCTGCCCGACCGAAGAAGACGATTTCACGGGCTGCGGGTGCTGACGGCCAATCCGGACCCCACCCCTCCCCCGTCGAATTGCCATGAAATCGAGCGTAACGCCCGTTCGGGTTCTGGCGACATGACATGTATCGGATTGCAAAACCCAACCCATCAACCAATAAAATCTGAAATACCCTCATCCAATATTTCTTATTCTCTTTGCTATACTATTTCTTCTTAATCCTCCAAATAATCACCGGAATAAATCTTAGAACGAAATATCAAATCCTGTTTCTGTGATCTAAAACACACCCACCTTCGCAGGGCCGATTTAAGGTTGTGATCAAGAGACGGCCTGCTGAGCCTGGCCGGCACACGTAGCAGATCGCACGCGCTTGTGGTGGAACAGCCGGGAAAGGTGTTTCGGCATGACTGAGACAGAGAAGTTGACACAGCATATTAAGGCAGTGCCCGCATACCTGAACGACAAACGCATGGTCGAGGTTCTGGACCAGATACCCGACCTCAACAGAAGGCTGTTCTGCCTTCACCGCTATATCCGGATCCTCGACAAGAGGAGCGGTAAATGGATCGATGAGAGATGGGCCTTTACCGAGGGCGACTACAAGGAGTGGAAGAAGTCGGAGGACTTCAAGCTCCGCAAGCGCGAGCTCAGGGAAATCCAGGACCGGTTCACCAGAAGCAACAAGGGTTACAAGCTGGTTGCGGGCAGCAAGTTCCGGCCTCTCGACAAGCAGATCGACAACTGGAACAAGAACAAGACCGTCAGGTTGAATTCCGAGACCTATTTCGATCTGGCGCTGGTGGAAATGAAGAAGCCCGTCTATATCGGCCTGGACACGTTTCTGGACACGCAGACCCCCAAATGCCGGGAAGACGAAGTCGCCTCCATCCGGTCTTTCTATAATTTCCTGAATTTGAAGCACCGTCCCAAACCGAGCCTCATGGTAGCGACGCCGGGCTTTTCCAACCATGGCACCGGCCTGGCGATCGATTTTGTCGTCAAGAAGGACGACGGTTCCGTGGTCGTGTCGGCAACCAATGCCGGCAAATGGACCTCGACGGGCTGGGGCGCGAAACTCGCCACCGCCATGAGAGGGGCTGCGCACTTTTCCGGTCCGCTGACAACGCCGAACGAACCATGGCACTGGACGTTCGATCCGGACTAGATGCGATCCTTCAACAGGTTGTCCTCCGAACCGATCCAGACAACAGAGCCTCCTGAGGAGGGCCTACGGGCCCGTCTCGAAGCAACCCTGTTTATCTGGCTTGTATTGTGTTGGTTTCCAATCTTTTTTTGCCGCGAACCATTGGATTGAGGATCGTGATGCGTTTTGGGATGGGCAGCAGGCTGAGGAGCTTGCGGTCCATCTACACCGTCATTCCAGACAAGCGTAGCGAAGCTGGAATGACGGTGCATGGGGGCGCCTTCCGGACAACCTGTTGAAGGCTCGCATATGGAGCGTGTTTCGCTGGTATGGAACCACCGATGGGAAGGCAGGCGAGGAAGCTTTTGCCGGGCCCGGATTTTCATGGAGATACGAGACTGTCCCCAAGCGCGGCAGTCAACTCTCCGAGAGCCTCTTGCTGGAGAAGCCCGGCCGCCGCCTCCGGAGAGACCCATCTGCGCTTGCGGTGACTTTCCTCCCAGGCCTCGCCCTCCAGCACCTTCGTGACCTGCATCGCGAAGACGGTGACCTCGCAGGTCGCACCCCACTTGGCGTAAGTATAGCGCCCGAGCGGCGTCCGGCCGACCTTGCCCTCGACACCGGCCTCTTCCCTCGCTTCCACCTTCGCCGAGGCGGCCGGGCCGAGGCCGGGTTCGACGATCCCCTTGGGCACGCTCCAGTGACGGCCGCTGGAGGAGCCGATGATCAGGATTTGCGGGCCGTCAACCGTCTGGCGATACGGGATGACGGCGGACTGGGTGTAGTAATAGGCCGGCCGCTCGCGGCGTCCCCCGCCGTCCGGCGCGGGATAGGGAAAGAGGTCGGGCAAGCGCCCGGGATCGACGCGCCCGGTCAGGCGGGTGCCGTCCGGGCCGCACGCCAGCCGGATCAGCACACCGGGGCCGGCGTCGACCTTGAGCCCGAGCCGGCCCGCCAGAGCCCGCACCGCCCCGGGCGACGCGACCAGCAGGGCCCGCCTGCTGGTACCGAGATCCGGGAGGACACCGGCCGCCAACTCTTCGGCCGGCCTGATGTTTTTCGCGGTCCAGCCCGCAGCCTTGAGCGCTTTTTCCGCAGTGACCCGCGCGCGCCGGCCACAAGCTGTCAGGACGATGCCCGGGCGCAGGCCCTCGCGTCCCAGCCATGCACCGATCTTCTGCGCCTGGCGCTTGCCTTTGGTGCGCAGGGGCCGGTCGGGTTTCGCACCCGCCCAGTCTTTTTCCGCCGTGCCGGCGCACAGGATCAGCAAGTCCATTCCACCTCCTCGCGGGGTGCGCGGTGATCGCCAGCGCCCCGATCTCTTTCCAGATCATAGCCCGGCGGCAAGAGGCTGTCACAACGGGACCGGCGAGCGGGCATCCACCGCGAAGCCCGCAGCCTGACATCTGCCGGCTCCTTCCTTCGGAACGATCCGCGCCGCCAACCGTTGAATCTCCAGATCCAAAATCAAAACAGGAGGATCAGATGACCCAGACGAACAGCAACCTGAGCCCGAAATACAGGAAGGAAGCCGAGGCGGAAGCCAGGAAGATCCGGGCCGTTGCCGAGAAAACAACCGCGGGCGGCCAGCTCGGCGGCACGTTCTTCGGCCAGGAACCGGATGACGGCATGGCCCCGCCGAAAAGCGTCGCGGCCGGAAAGTCCTGAATTCACTCGGCGGGCCGGGCTCAAGCGCCCGGCCCCCAGTTTTTGGGGAATTCCCCTGATCCGTTGCGCCCAGCCCGTCTGCGGGTCTTCCCGCCCGTTAATCCCTCATTTACCATAATCATGTTGCTTTCAGTCAGAGTTCGCGTATTGGAATTGCCGATTATCCGATCCCGCAAGACCCGCTTCTTGCCCTTGCCAAGTGTTCGCCCTTAATAAAGCGGAACTGACGTAGCGGGAGTGCTGTGAAAAGGACGTGCACATGGCGTTGAATTTAAGCCGACGTAGTTTTGTTGCCGGAATTCCCCTGCTGCTGGCGGCGTGCCAGAGCAAGAAGAGCGCGACGGTTTCGGCCGGTTTGACGGCGCTTTCCGACGGCACGCCGGATTATGCCACGGCCTATGCGCCGACGACGGATGGCGGGTTCTCGCTGCCGGGCATCCAGTACCAGAATTTCGACCCGAAATTCCTGCGCCAGGTGGTGTTCTATCCCTCGCGCTATCCCGCAGGCACCATCGTCGTCGATCCGCAGCAGAAGTTTCTCTACCTGATCCAGCCGGGCGGCCGGGCAATCCGCTACGGCATCGGCGTCGGCCGGGCCGGCTTTGCCTGGAACGGCGAGGCGGAGATCCGCTTCAAGCGGGAATGGCCGAAATGGTTCCCGCCGGACGAAATGATCGAACGGGACCCGAGTCTCGCGAAATACGACGATGGCCAGGAAGGCGGGCCGAGCAACCCGATCGGCGCGCGCGGGCTTTATCTCTGGCAGGGCAACAAGGACACGCTCTACCGCATCCACAGCACGAACGTGCCCTCGAGCATCGGCACCAACGCCTCCTCGGGCTGCATCCGCATGTGGCACCAGGACATCATCGACCTCTACGACCGGGTGAACGTCGGCACCAAGGTTGTTGTGCTGGGCTAGACATAGAGCTTCAACCGGTTTGTCCTGCGGCGTAGCCGGAAAAACCGACCCCACAATCAGAACCTCATCCTGAGGAAGCGCGCAAGCGCTGTCTCGAAGGATGGGCGGATCGTAAACTTTCTCCAACTGCCGCCCCGGCCTCGAGCCGAGGCCTCCCACGCAACACTCCTGCCTGAGCAGGTCCCGGATCAGGTCCGGGACGGCAGAGGGCGTGTGCTCGCGTGCGTCCTCAGACCGGCAGCTTCCCATGGCTTGCCGGGAAGGACCGGTGGCATGCCCCCGGCCCTGCACGACTTCAACCTTTCCGTCTGCACAATCCGATTGCCACGGCACGGCGATTGGGCTACAGCATCACTTGTTATGTAATAACATTACTATTCTTTCGGTGCAAAGCGCCGTCATCCACGTCAGGAAAGGTTAGAATCCATGCGAAAGCTGATCGGTACGCTGGCTCTCATGCTCGCCGCCGGGGCACTGTCTCCCCTTACCGCAAACGCCCAGGACAACGGCAAAACCGAAGCCGCGACACACGGTCATTCCCACAGCCACGACACCGCCGCGGACAAGGAGATCTACAAGGGCTATTTCCAGGATGAGCAGATCGCGGCACGCACGCTCGCCGACTGGGAAGGCGACTGGCAGTCCGTTTATCCCTACCTCAAGGAAGGAACGCTGGATCCGGTCCTGAAACACAAGGCGGAACATGGCGGCAAAAGCTTCGAGGAGTACCGCGCCTATTACGAGACGGGCTACCGGACCGATGTCGACCGCATCGTCATCGACGGCGACGAGATCACCTTCCACAAGGACGGGGACAGCGCCACCGGGCACTACGTCTCCGACGGATACGAAATCCTGACCTACCCGAAGGGCAATCGCGGCGTGCGTTTCATCTTCACGAAGACCGGCGGCGACGCCGGCGCGCCGCAGGTCATCCAGTTCAGCGATCACCGCATCGCGCCGGCGAAAGCCGATCACTATCACCTTTACTGGGGGGATGACCGTGCAGCCCTCCTGGAAGAGCTGACCAACTGGCCGACCTATTATCCAGCCGGCCTGAGCGGCGAGCAGATCGTCGAGGAGATGAGCGCCCACTGACCGGAGAAAGGTCCGGTTGAGCCACATCAACGCTGCGGCGAAGATGCCTGCCTAGGATCGGGATTTGCCTGCTAGAGTCGCGGGGCGTTCGTTCGAACGCGGACAGGCGACTCCGACAGGCTTGTCCCGATCAAACTTTCTGCCCTCGCGCGATCCCGCATGCGGGCAGGCCGATCTCATCAGGAGGGGAAGATGGCCGTATCAGACTGGACCGCATTCGTCGAACAGACCGATGAGCGCATGGTGGCCGTGCGCAAGGGCAACCCGGACGTCGCCAAGGCGTTCGGCGCACTGGCGGGCGCGGCGACGAAAGCCGGCGCGCTCGACACTAAGACCAAGGAGCTGATCGCGCTCGCGATCGGCATCACCGCGCGCTGCGACGGCTGCCTCGCCTATCACGCCCGCGCCGCCGCCCGCAACGGCGCCACGCGGGACGAGATCCTCGAGGTGATCGGCGTCTCCATCTATATGGGCGGCGGGCCGTCGATGATCTACGGCGCCGAAGCGCTCGCCGCCTTCGACGGGCTGTCCGGCGAAACGGACGCGGCCTGAGGCTGCGGGCGGGCCTGCCCGCCCTCACTCACCCCTCGTACCTGACAAAGGCGAACTTCCGGCTGTCCGGAGACCAGGACGGGACGTTGATCGTGCCCTGGCCGCCGAAGAGGTGCAGGAGAACCCGCGGCGGGCCGCCCTTTGCGGGCATCAGGCGGAGCTGGACATTCCGCTCGCCCGGATGGCCTTTCGTGCCCGGCTCATAGGCCAGATAGGCGATGTGGCAGCCGTCCGGCGAGGGGTGCGGGAACCAGTTGACGCGCTCGTCGTCCGTCATCTGCTCCGCTCCGCTGCCGTCCGGGCGGATGCGCCAGAGCTGGACGGAGCCGGATTTCTCGCCGTTGAACCAGATCCACTCGCCGTCCGGCGTGTAATCCGGGCCGTCGCAGTGGTCGAAATCCTTCGTCACCTGAAATTCCCCGCCGCCGTCCACCGGGCAGGTGAATACCTGGAAGGTATCCGACGTTTCCGGCCGCTTGGCGACATAGGCGAGCGTCCCGCCGCCGGGCGACCAGCCGTGCCAGTAGGACGGCGTTTCCGGCGTGATCCGCTTCGGCGTGCCGCCCGCGAAAGGCAGCGTATAAATGCAGCTCGCTTCGGTCTGCGAGCTGTCGCTGATCACCAGCCTGGTGCCGTCGGGCGAGATGCCGTGATCGTTGTTGCATTTCACCGCAAAGCCGGTACCGACCTCCTCCAGGAAAGCGCCTTCCAGCGGCAGCCGGTAGAGCCGGCCGCCGCCATTGACGACGAGAAACGCGCCGTCCGGCGTCCAGTTCGGCGCTTCCAGATGGCGATCCGTTTCGAAGATGACAGTCTCTTCGCCGGTTTCGATATCGAACGTGGCGACGATGCTTTTCATTCAGGAGGCCTCCCCATTCCCCCGGACGGACGTGGCGTCTATTACTCGCCGACTACAGCCTCGAAGCCCTCGAATTGCGGACGGCCAGTATACATGTCCCTGTTGTCGCCGGCATTCTTGTGGGCCTCGCGAAAATTCTCGGAATGAGTCCAGTTGACGAAATCCTGCTGGCTGTTCCAGATCGTGTGGGACGCGTAGAGCGTGGTGCCCGCGTCCTCGTCCGCAGCCCCCTTCAGAAGGTGGAACGATCGGAAGCCCGGCACGTTCTTGAGCTTCGAATCCCGCTCGCGCCAGACGGTCTCGAACGCGTCCTCGTGGCCATTCCTTATGGAAAACCGGTTCATTGCGACAAACATCATCCACTCCCTTCGGGAAATCCTCGGCTCCATGAAGGAACCCATCATCTGCCTCTTGACCCAAGGGTAGGAATGAACGGCATCCGAGACAAGGCGCAAAGCTGAAGAAGGCAGTCCGGTTTTCGCCTTTTGCCTTGCGGCGCATTGCCGCTCGGGGGCGGCAAGGAAGGGCTGGTCCAGCTCTGGGATGTCACCCCGGACATGCGTAAGCGCAGATCCGGGGCCTACTCGCCTGTCTGCTTGCCACAGAAAACGGGTCTCACCAGCCCCCTGTCCGCCTCACTGCTCTGGAAACGAGTAGGCCCCGGGTCTCACTGCGTTCGCCCGGGGTGACATCCTTGAATGCGTCAGATGCGGTGAGACGCAGAAAGCGACCTCTTCTCCCAACCCTCAAAAATACTCCGGATGACGTGCGACGATCTGGTCGACGGCTTCGAGGGTGCCAGAGAGATGGGCGCGGACGGCGTCTTCAGTGGCGGCGGTGTCGCCGGCCTCGATCGCGTCCAGGATGAGCCGGTGGTAGTGCAGGATGTTGGCCGGCTTGCCCGGGTCCGGCAGGTTGAGGTTGCGCAGGCGGTCGATATGGCCGGAGCGGGAGGCGACGAGCTGCCAGAGATTGCCGACGCCGGCGGCCCGGCAGAGCGAGAAATGGAAGCACCTGTCGAGCGTCGCGAACAGGCCGAGATCGTCATCGGCAAGCGCGGTTTCCTGCAGGCGGAGGATCTTGCGGGCCGGAGCGGTCAGGGCCGGATCCTTCTTCTGCGCGAGACGGCGGGTGACCTCCAGTTCCAGCGACAGGCGGAGAAACTGGGTTTCGCGCGCCTGCTCGACGTCGATCCTGGAAACCTCGGTCTTGGATTGCGGGTAGATGTCGAGCAGGCCCTCCTCCTCGAGCTTCATCATCGCGTCGCGCACGGGGGTCTGGCTGACGCCGTAGTGAGCGGCGATCTCGGCACGTGACAGGTTCTCGCCGGGCGCCAGCTCCAGGGAGACGATGCGGGCGCGCAGCGCCTCCTGGATCTGCTGGCTGACCGAAATGCGTTTCACCCGCTCGCCCTGACCGCCCGCCATGGCTTCTCCGGCGCCCTCAAGCAGGAGACCTGTCTCAAAACTCATCCCGGACCACTCCGTCATGTCGCGATTCTGCTGGCCGCAGTCTATATCAGGCTTGCCAAAGATACACTAATATATTAATGCATCAGATATCGGGAAGGAGGAGCTTCCCGCGCTTTTGCTTGGAGGACATCATGACATTCATTCGCGCCGCCGTTCTTTCGGCCTCCGTTTCCGCGCTCGCCACTGCCGCCGCCGCCGAAACGTTCAACATCCAGACCTCGTTCAACGCAGGCGACTTTTCCACCCAGTACCTGACGGAAACCTGGCTGCCGAAAATCAAGGAAAGGACCGGCGGGCGGATCGAGATCGTGCTGACGCCGAACGGCTCCGTGGTGCCGGCCCGCGAGACCCCGGAAGCGGTTGCCGCCGACGTGCTCGACGGCGACTTCACCTCGGTCAACTACTTCGCCGGGCTGGAACCGGCCTACGCCATCATGGGCGACCTGATCTCCGGCTACGACACGCCGGAACAGATGCTCGCCTTCTGCCAGGAGGGCGGCGGCGAGGCCGTCATGCAGAAGGCCGCCGACGCGGTCACCGACGGGGAAGTCCATGTGGTCGCCTGCGGCCCCTATTCCCGCGAGGCGCTGCCCGCGCGCGTGCCGATCCGCACCTTCGAGGATCTGGCCGGCAAGAAGATCCGTTCGCCGGAGGGCCTGGCCGCGGCCGTTTTCGAGGCCGCCGGCGCCTCGCCGCTCTCCATACCATTCTCGGAAGTCTACGGCGCGCTGGAAAAGGGCATCGTCGATGCCGCCGACGCTTCGGCCTATGTGAACAACGACGCGACCGGCCTGCATGACGTGGCGCCCTACCCGCTCTATCCGGGCATCCATTCCATGCCGTCGATGCAGTTCACCATCAACACGGAGAAGTGGGACGCGCTTTCGGAGGAAGACCAGGCCGCGCTGAAGGCCTGGTGGTACGAAGCGATGTACGCCATGGCGGCGGAAGTCACCAAGAAGGATGCCGAACTCGCCGCGCGCGATTCCGCCGGTGAGAAGATCGAGGTGATCGACTGGGCCCAGGAAGACCGGGACCAGCTTCGCGAAGTCGCCCGCGCCCAGTGGGAGGAATTCGCCAAGAAGTCGGATCTCGCCCAGGAAGCGCTCGACGCGCATATCGCCTACATGACGGAAATCGGGCTTTTCAAAAACTAGTTCTATTGCTGCCCGCGCCGTGGTTCATGGTGCGGGCAGCTTTCTCATCCTGACAGGACCGCCGCAATGAAACGCCTTCTGGCCGGATACGCCGCGTCGATGAACCGGATCAGCGTGTTCATCGGCCGGGGCTGTTCGGTTCTCCTATTCGCCTGCATTCTGATCTCCGCCTTCGAGGTGGTCATGCGCTACGGCTTCGACCGGCCCACCGTCTGGTCGACCGAACTCGCCATGACGCTCTGCGCCAGCGCCTGGGTGCTGTCGGTCGGCTATGTCACCGAGCGCCACCGGCACATCTCGATCACCATGATCGAGATGCTGGTGAGCCCGAAGGTCTGGCGGCTGTTCCGCCTCGTCCAGATGCTGATCGCCACCGGTGCGGTCCTGGTGCTGACGATGGCGCTCTGGGGACCGGCCATGAAGGTGCTGCGGCGGACCGAATATTCCGGCACCGCGCTCAATTCCGTCCAGCCGAGCTATTTCAAGGTGCTGCTCGCCATCGGCTGCATCCTCTACATCCTGCAGCTTGCCGCCAATATCATCCACTGGGCCCAGGACACCGAAGGAGACGTCTCCGGTGGGCATTGAGATCATCACGCTTCTGATCGTCGCCGCGCTGCTGGCGCTGATGGCGCTCGGCGTTCCGCTCGGCATCACCACGCTGACGGTGTCACTGGCAACGGCGATCCTCTATTTCGGCACGCGGGCGGGCTTCTTCATCGTCGCCGCCAATGTCGGCGAGGTGCTGCACAAATACGAGCTGATCGCGGTTCCCTTCTTCGTCTTCATGGCCAACGTGCTGGAGCGATCGGGCATCGCCAAGTCGCTGTTCGATTCCATGGCGATCATGGGCGGCCGCTTCCGCGGCTCCGTCGCGGTGCAGACCTGCGTGGTCGCCGTGGTGCTGGCGGCCATGTCCGGCATCATGGGCGGCGAGATCGTCATGCTCGGCCTGATCGCCCTGCCCCAGATGCTGCGCCTCGGCTACGACCGCAAACTTTCCATCGGCATCATCTGCGCGGCGGGCGCGCTCGCGACCCTCATTCCGCCCTCTGTGGTGCTGATCGTCTACGGCCTTGCCGCCCAGGTGTCGATCACCAAGCTGTTCGCGGCTTCCGCCGTGCCGGGGCTGATGCTGGCGAGCCTGTTCATCGCCTATATCCTGGTCCGCGTCCGGCTCAATCCGGAGCTCGCACCGGTGTTCGACATTCCCGAAACCGGTCTGCCCTTCTTCCAGCGCCTGAGGTTCCTGAAGGGCGTCGTCCTGCCCGGCCTGCTGATCGGCGCCGTGCTCGGCGTCATCTATTCTGGCATCGCCACGGTCACGGAGGCGGCTGCCATCGGCGCCGTCGGCGCGGTCGTGGTCGCCGGCATCCGCAGGGAACTGAGCTGGAAAATGACGCGCGACGCCATGCGCCAGACGGTGCTGACGGTCGGCTCGATCATCTGGCTGGTGCTCGGCGCGGTCTCGCTGATCGGCATCTACAACCGCATCGGCGGCGGCGAGTTCCTGCGCGGCATGCTGAATTCGCTCGATCTCGCACCGATCCTGATCATCGTCGTGATGATGCTGATCGTCATGGTGCTCGGAACCTTCCTGGAGTGGATCGCGATCATCTTCATTACCGTGCCGATCTTTGCCCCGGTGGTTGTCGATCTCGGTTTCGATCCGGTCTGGTTCGGCGTGCTCTTCGCCATGAACATCCAGATCTATTACCTGTCGCCACCCTTCGGGCCCGCCTGTTTCTTCCTGAAGTCGGTCGCCCCGAAAGGCATCGAGCTGCAGGAAATCTTCTCCGCGGTCCTGCCGTTCATCGCCCTTCAGGCCGTCGGCCTGTTCCTGGTGCTGTTCTTTCCGGAAATCGCCCTGTGGCTTCCAGGCCTGTTCGAGTAAGGAGGAAGCGATGCCCATCGACGACCGCGACCTGACCCGGCAGGACGAAGACATGATACCGGACGAATTCGCCGCCGAGGAGCGGCGGGATCACTATAATTTCGGCAACTGGCCGGAGGTAGCCGGCCTCGTCTTCACCCTCTTCGTCATCTGGCTGATATTTGCATTCACGGGTTGACCCATGACCAGAAAAACTCCCAAGGACCTCAGATCGGCGCGCTGGTTCGCCCCGGACGACCTGCGCAGCTTCGGCCACCGCTCGCGCATGATGCAGCTCGGTTACGCGGAAGAGGATTTCCGCGACACGCCTGTGATCGGCATCCTGAACACCTGGTCGGACCTCAACACCTGCCACGCGCATTTCCGCGAGCGGGTGCAGGACGTCAAGCGGGGTGTGCTGCAGGCCGGCGGCTTCGGCGTCGAGATGCCGTCGCTATCCGTCGACGAGAGCTTCACCAAGCCGACCTCCATGCTTTACCGCAACATGCTCGCCATGGAGACGGAGGAGATGATCCGTTCCCACCCGCTCGACGGCGTGGTGCTGATGGGCGGCTGCGACAAGACCACGCCCGGGCTGGTGATGGGCGCGCTCTCCGCCGGCGTGCCGATGGTCTACCTGCCCGCCGGGCCGATGCTCAGGGGCAACTACGCCGGCAAGATCCTCGGCTCCGGATCCGACGCCTGGAAATACTGGGACGAGCGGCGCGCGGGCAACATCACCGACGAGGAATGGCTCGGCATCCAGGGTGGCATCGCCCGGTCCGCCGGTACCTGCATGACCATGGGCACCGCGTCGACCATGACGGCGATCGCCGAGGCGCTCGGTTTCTCCCTGCCGGGCGCCTCCTCCATTCCCGCCGTCGACTCCAGCCACCAGCGCATGTCGGCGGAGTGCGGCCGGCGGATCGTGGAGATGGTCTGGGAGGATCTGACCCCGGACCGGATCGCCACCCCGGCGGCCTTCCGGAATGCCGCACTGGTCGCGATGGCGACCGGCTGCTCGACCAATGCCGTCGTCCACCTGATCGCCATGGCCCGCCGTGCGGGCGTGGATCTCTCGCTGGACGATCTCGACGCGCTCGGCCGTACGACCCCGTTGATCGCCAATGTCCGGCCTTCGGGCAAGGACTACCTGATGGAGGATTTCTATTACGCCGGCGGCCTGCGCGCCTTGATGAAGCAGCTCGAGGACCGGCTGGACTGCTCCGTCCTGACGGTGACCGGAAAATCGCTCGGACAAAACCTGGAAGGGGCGGTAGTCTATAACGGCGACGTCATCCGGCCGCTTTCCAATCCGGTCTATCACGAGGGGTCGCTCGCCGTCCTGCGCGGCAATCTCTGCCCAGACGGCGCGGTGATCAAGCCGGCGGCCTGTGATCCGAAGTTCCATTTCCACGAAGGCCCGGCCCTGGTCTTCGACAGCTATCCGGAAATGAAGGCGGCGGTCGACGACGAAGCCCTCGACATCACCCCGGACCACGTGATGGTGCTCCGCAATGCCGGTCCCCAGGGCGGGCCGGGCTTTCCCGAATGGGGCATGCTGCCGATCCCCAAGGCACTCATCAAGCAGGGTCACCGGGACATGCTGCGGATCTCCGACGCGCGCATGTCCGGCACGTCCTATGGCGCCTGCGTGCTGCATGTGGCACCCGAAAGCTTCATCGGCGGGCCGCTGGCGCTGCTTCAGACCGGCGACACCGTGCGCCTCGACCTTGAAAACCGCCGGCTCGACATGCTGGTCGGCGAAGACGAGCTGGAGCGGCGCAAGGCCGCCTGGAGGAGACCGGAACCGCGCTTCCAGCGTGGCTACGGCTACATGTTCTCGCGACATGTCACCCAGGCCGACAAGGGCTGCGACTTCGATTTCCTGCAAACCGATTTCGGCGCCGCGGCAGGCGAACCCGACATCTTCTGATCATCCGCTTTCGAGGACATCATGACCGACTACGTTCTTTCCGACGCCACGCGCGGCAAGCTGAAAAAGATCTCCACCGCGTCGATCGCCACCGCCCTCTTCAAGCGCGGCCTGCGCAACCAGTTCGTCCAGGGCGTCGTTCCGGTCTCGCCCAAAGAGGAGACCATGGTGGGCCAGGCCTTCACCCTGCGCTACATCCCGGCACGCGAGGACCGCAATCCGATCACCGTCTTCCGCAATGCCGACCATCCGCAGCGCGTCGCCGTGGAAACCTGCCCGCCGGGCTGGGTGCTGGTGATGGACGGGCGCAAGGACAGCCGGGCGGCGACGGCGGGCTCGATCCTGATCACCCGACTGGCGCTGCGCGGCGCCGCGGGGGTCGTCTCAGACAGCGGCTTCCGGGATGCGGACGGCATCGGGAAGCTCGACATGCCGGCTTTCTACGCCCGGCCGTCGGCGCCGACCAACCTCACCCTGCACGAGGCGCTCGACATCAACGTGCCGATCGCCTGCGGCGACGTCGCCGTTTTTCCGGGCGACGTGATGGTGGGCGACAAGGACGGCGTCATGGTGATCCCGGCGCATCTTGCCGAGGAGATCGCCGAGGAATGCACCGGCATGGAAAGCTACGAGGACTTCGTGCTCGAACAGGTGCAGGCAGGCGTGCCCATCATCGGGCTCTATCCCTGCACGAAGGACGTTCACTGGAAGAACTACGAGGAATGGCGCGCCAAGAACGGCCGTTGACCGGTTCTGTCGTTTGGGTCCCTCTTCCCGTCAGGATCGGTAGGCATTGACGGCCGTCTTGAGCGCGCTGGCGACGGTGCCCAGGTCGCCGACGGCGGATTTCATCGATGACACGCCGTCCAGGTTCTTCTGGGCCTCGGACCGAAGTTGTTGCGCCTGGTCCGTGGAGCTCTTCGCGGATGAGGCGACCTTGCCGGTGAACTCCGCGATCTGGCCGATATGGCCGTTGATGCCGGTGACGCTCTCCATGAGGCCGCTGGCCTGGTCCGATACGTTGGACGTCCGCGCCGCCGCATGGGTCGCATCGGCATTCTGCTGGCCGGCCGCATCCGCGATGCCGCCCATCGTTTCATTGACCAGGCGGATGATCTCGATCACCTCGTCGATGCCGATATTCGCCTTGTCGGAATCCGCCAGCATGCGCACCACGCGCTGACGGATTTCCTCCGTCGCCTTCTGGGTCTGTTCGGCGAGCGCCTTGACCTCGCCCGCGACGACCGCAAAGCCCTTGCCCGCTTCGCCGGCGCGCGCCGCCTCGATGGTCGCGTTCAGGGCCAGCAGGTTGGTCTGGTCGGCGATGCCGTCGATCAGGCCGACGATATCCTCGATCTGGCGGGAGGAGAGCGCAAGCGCCTGCATGGTCTCCTTCGCGCTGGCCGCCAGCGTGTTGGCCTTTTCCGTCACGCCCGAGGCGTCGCTGGCGGAGCCGGCCACCTGCCCGACGGACCGGGCCAGTTCGCCGATGATGCCGGAAACCTCCTGCATTTCGGCCGCCATCGCCCGGGAAGCCTCGGCCACCTGCTGCGAGTCCGACAGGATCCGGCCGGTGATGCTGGCCGCGTTGCCGGAATCCGCCGACAGGGCATCGGCCTGGTCCGACAGCTCCGACGTTCCCGACGTCACCCGCTCGGAGCCGCTGTAGAAATGCCCGGACAATTGCTCCAGGCAACAGGACGTCTCCGTCACGGATTTCGCCTGGCTGGACAGCCCTGCGACGAGCTTGTGAATCTCATCGAGAAACGGATTGATCACTTGCGCCAGTTCGGCCGCCTCGTCGCCGCCGGTATCGTCCAGGCGCCGGGTGAGATCCTTGTCGAGATGCGTGATGCGGTAGAGCGCTTCCTGAAGCGCGCCCGTTCCGAGCGTCGCGCCGTGTTCGGACGCGTTCAGGCCGCTGATTTCCTCTTCCGGCGTCACCCTCAGGCCGATCAGAATGTCGATCAGCTTGAACACGAGATAACTCAGCGCGAAGGCCCAGACGAAACCGGCTGCAACCCCTTCAAGCTGCACGACGAATTGCTGGAAGCGGCTGCCCGCGGCCAGTTTCTCCTCTATCGCGAACACGGCGACCAGCAGAGTGCCGATCGCACCGCACACACCGTGGACGGAAACCGCGCCGACCACATCGTCCAGTCTGAGAAGGCGCAGCAGGACTTCCTCCGACGCGATCACCAGCACGCCGCAGAGCGCACCGATCATCATCGCGCCATGCAGGTTGACTGCATCGCACCCCGCCGTGATCCCGACAAGCGCGCCGAGCATGCCGTTGAGCGAGCGTACCGGCAGGAAAAGACCGTCATAGAACCGGCCGGCCAGCAGTCCGACCACACCGCCGACAGCGGCCGCGACGATGGTGTTGGCGACGATATGCGCGAAGTCCGGCGTCCCGGCCGTGGTCGAGCCGCCGTTGAAGCCGATCCAGCCGACCAGAAGGATCAGCGCTCCGGCGGCGGAAAGAACCATCGAGTGCCCGTGGATGGTGTTCGCGCGGCCCTCGCCGTCGAACCGGCCGAGGCGCGGGCCCAGAACGACGATACCGGCCAGCCCGACCCAGCCGCCGACGGAGTGAACCACCGTGGAGCCGGCAAAATCGATGAACCCGGCATCGGCAAGCCAGGCAGTGTTGTCCGAAAGCAGCAGGTTGCCCCAGGCCCAGTGGCCGAAAACCGGATAGATCAGAACGGCAAGGGCCGACGACATGATCAGGTATCCGGAAAACTTCATGCGCTCGGCAACGGCTCCGGAAACGATCGTCGCCGCCGTCCCGACGAAAACCGCCTGGAAGACGAAAAAGGTGTAGGTCCAGTCCTCCGCCGTCTCCAGGGTGGCGAGTTCCGCGGGCGCGCCGAACAGTCCGGCGACAGACGACCCGAACATCACGGAGAAGCCGGCCATGTAGAACAGGCAGACCGACAGAACGAAGTCGGTGACGTTCTTCTGCGCCACGTTGATGGAGTTCTTGGAGCGAACCATGCCAGCTTCCAGAAACAGGAACCCGACCTGCATCAAGAGCACAAGTGCGGCCGCCGTCATCGTCCACATGTGATCGGCGTTTGTCTGCTGGCTCTCGATCATGGACTTCAGCAGAGCGAGCTGGTTCTCAACGGAAGGGTCCGCAGCAAACACGCCTGTACTGCCTGCACAAATAACAAAAAAAGCCAATACCGAAAGCCGCACGGCCGCCTCCCAATACCATTTATGAGGCTAAACTTCCGCGCAGCAGATTAATCGAGGGTAAATTTCAAAAATAACTCCTTTTTGGCTTCCACACTTCTTTATGTTTACTTCAAATAATTCAAAATAATTCAAACTTAAATTTCACACCCTCAAAATAAAATTTCAATCGATCCGGACGATACTTGAATATATATTGCATGTATAATTTAAGATGATTGAATTTATTCAATTGCATTAAAATTCATCGGTAAATTTATCAGGCGACAAATTACTCCCGAAAACTGGATATGACGCTGCGTTATGAACGGCCGTAACTTTTTAGCCGCGCACCTTTTACAGTTGAAAACATATGAAACTCAGGCTGTTTTTTTCGTTTCCGGCAAACCGGAACAGGGTCTTTCCGTTGAGTTACCAGCCGGTTTTATCTTGCCGCCAAGGCGAATCACTGCGGCAAAAATTCAGCCCGGCGAGCCGGGAACTCTTCCGGAAAGACGTCAGCAACCGCCCTCTTTACCGGCCCGTCGTCGTGCTGCGCTGGACCAGCGAGACGCCGCAGATGCGGACCTGCGGCGGGGTCTCGGGATCTTCCAGCCGCTGCATCAGGAGGTCCAGCGCCGCTTCGCTCAGTTCGCGGCGGCTCTGGACCACCGTCGACAGATCGTAGGCCTTCCAGGAGGCCTGCTGGATATCGTCGTAACCGATGACCTGGATATCCTTGGGCACCCTGAGACCATGCACATGACGCAGGCCGTCGAGGGCGCCGAGGGCCAGATAGTCGGCGGTGCAGAAAATGCCGTCGATTTCGCTGCGGACACGATGGACGAAGCTGGCCGCCGCGAGCCCGCCTTCATAGGTCTGCGTTCCCCAGGCGATGCGGATGACCGGAATGCCCTTGGCATTCGCGGCCTGCTCAAAGGCAAGCGCCCGGCCGTTGATCGAATAGGACGATTTCTCCGGCGTGACGACGGCGAGTTTCCGGCAGCCGCTCTCCACCAGATGCTCGAAGGCGAGGCGTCCACCGGCCTCGAAATCCGTCACCACCCTGTCGACCGGGGCGCCCGGATCGCGCTTGTTGATCACAACGAGCGGCACGCCGTTCTGAAGGCATTCCTGGCAGATTTCCTCCGGCGGCGTATCGGACGTCACGATGACGCCGGCGACGCTGTATTGCAGCAGGGAGCCGATCAGGTCGGCGACGCTGGCCGAAGGCTCGCCGCGCAGCAGGATGGGCCGGAAACCGCGCTCCAGCAGGCCTTGCGACAGGAGATCGATCTGCTCTGCGCGGAAGGGATTGTCGAGGTCGGCGGCGACCACGCCCACGAGGTCCGATTTCTGCTTGTGAAGGGAACGCGCCAGGACATTGACCCGGTAACCGAGCTGGCGGGCCGCCTCGATCACTTTGTCGCGGGTTTCCTTCGAGACGCTGGCGCCGTCGGTAAAGGTTCTGGAAACGGCCGAGCGCGACACGCCCGCAAGCTTGGCGACATCGAAGGAATTGACCTGTTTCTTAGGCCCTGAAGCGTCTGGCATCCGTTCGTCCGTTATTTTCGTTTTTGGCCAGCAAACGCGCCACCTGGAAGGGCTCGTTCACATTGACAATATCCGGTTGAAGATCGAGGAGCCGCACAAGTTCTTCCGTGTCGCTCCCCATATAGGCGACCATGACCTTCCGCCCGGCCTTGCGGACCGTCTCGAAATCCACGCCGTTCGCGTTGAAGGCGTTGAATTCGACGATGTCGGCATCAAAGGCGGCGAGGCAGTCGTCCAGGGTTTCGAAATCCTCCGGCCGCGCCATCAGGAGAGCGCCCGGAACGGATTGGCGGATCCGGCGCAGCCAGTCCTGATCGGCCGACCAGAAGAACACGTCCTCAAGCGCCATCCGTTTCAGAACCGCCTGAGCGACACGGACCGGATCGGCCTGCTTGATTTCGACATAGAGCTTGCCACCCGCCGCAAATGCCAGATCGACGATCTCGCCGAGCAGCGGCACGCTTTCAGCTTCGAAGAACGGGTCGAACCAGCTGCCGGCGTCGAGTTCGGCAATCTCCTCGACCGTCTTGTCCGCCAGCAGCCCCGTGCCTGAGGTGGTCCGTTCCAGTGCCGGATCGTGATGGACCACAAGATGGCCGTCGGCCGTTTCGCGGACATCGATCTCGACAAAGTCGAAGCCCGCCGCCCAGACCGCGCGCGCCGCGCTTTTGGTGTTTTCAGGGGCGATCCTGCAAGCGCCGCGATGGCAGACGATTTCCGGGTGCCGCGGACGCATGGACCGGTACTGCGCGACCATTTCCGGCTGATCGGAACAGATCCCCAGGATGGGCATCTTCACCAGCGCCTCGACGACGTCCGGGCGTTCTTCATGCCAGGTCACCACCGGCAGGCCGCGCCGGCGGGCATTTTCAAAAAAAGCTTCGTCCAGCAACAGGTCCGGACGCGCACCCGCCCGTTCCCAGCAGGGATGCACGATCTCCGCGCCGCAGCGGTCCGCGATGTCGAACGGATCCATGCCGAGACCCACAAGAATGGACACCGGATAGGGGCAGCCACCGGACAGCAGTTCGGCGCAATAATCCGGCGTGTTGGCCCCGACAATGACCCGTTCGATGCCGTGTTCCAGCAGGAGTTCCACCGCGAGCGAGGCCGCCTTGCCTTCCTTGGCGTCCAGGTAGATACCCGCGCCCACCCGCGCGGCGAGTGCGGCGATATCGGCAAAGAGCGGCGCGGCCCGTCCGGCGGCGGCGGTCAGTTCGATCAGCTCCGCCGCCATGACCTCTCCCAGAGCCAGGTCCCTGCCGCAGACCTTTCTGAGGTCGGCATCGTGAAACGCGACCGGCACGCCGTCGGCGGTCAGCCGGACATCGACCTCCCACATGTCGGCGCCCAGCTCATGGGCCACCTGAAACGCACGCAGGGTGTTGTCGAACGCATAGGCGCTCGCGCCGCGATGGGCGATGGAAAGCGGCGGGCGGCTCGTGTCGTGGATCCAGTTCCTGTCCGGGCGAAGCAGTGTCATGATGTTTCCGTCAGAGCCGCCCGCCATCGGGACCGAAGGCGAGGATCTTGTCCTGCGCGATACCCCAGGCGACTTCGTCGCCCAGCTGGAAGCCGGCGCCGTGCGGCTGGATGGAGCGCAGCACCGCGCCGTTTTCCAGCGTGACGTCGTAAAGCTCCTCGCGGCCTTGCGTTTCCACGAAGCTGACCTTGCCCTTCACCTTCAACGCGTGTTCCGGCTGGAAGAATTCCGGCCGGATGCCGAAGCGCATCGGCGAACCGTGGTCGGGAAGCGCGATACCGGAGGGAACCGGCAGCGTGATTTCCGAATTGGCGAGCCTGAAGCCGCCGCCGCCCGCGCTGCCGTCCAGAAAGGCAATCGGCGGATTGCCCAGAAAGCCGGCAACGAAATCGGAAGACGGGTTCTCGTACATTTCCTTCGGCGTCGAGAGCTGCACGATCCGGCCGTTGTCCATGATGGCGATCCGGTCACACATGGACATGGCTTCCACCTGGTCGTGGGTGACGAGAACGGCGGTGATGCCGGTCTGGAGCTGGATGCGCCGGATTTCGGACCGCATTTCCAGACGCAGCTTCGCGTCGAGGTTGGCCAGCGGCTCGTCGAGCAGCAGGATGTCCGGCTTGCGGATCAGCGCCCGGGCGAGCGCGACGCGCTGCTGCTGGCCGCCGGAGAGCTGGGCCGGGCGGCGCTGGAGTAGCTCACCGATATGGACGAGCTCGGCGATCTCCTGGACCTGACAGTCGATATCGGCCTTGCTTTCCTTGCGCACCTTCAAGGGAAAGGCGATGTTGTCGTAGACATTCATATGCGGATAAAGCGCGTAGTTCTGGAACACCACGCCGACATTGCGCTTCTGGGAGGAGATTTCGGTGACGTCCACGTCGCCGAACAGGAGACGGCCGCCATCCATGCGGTGAATGCCGCAAATGGCGAACAGCGTCGTCGACTTTCCGCAGCCGGACGGCCCCAGAAGCGCGAGCATTTCACCGTCTTTGATTTCCAGCGACATCTCCTTGATCACAGTGGTATCGCCGAAAGTCTTGGTGAAGTTTTCGATCGAAATACGCATCAGCCCTTCGTGCCTCCGCCATAGATGTTCATAAGCTGCTTGTTGAAGATCAGATAGACGACGATGACCGGCAGGGCGTAGAAGACGCCGACCGACTTGAACATGTTGAAGTCGGGTTTCATGTCGTCGAAGATCAGGTTCGAGAGATAGGTCGACAGCACCTGCGCGCTGCCGCTGGGGGCGAGCACCTGGGGGATGATGAACTCGCTCCAGGCCGACAGAAAGATGAAGACGGCCAGTGCCGCAATGCCGGGCTGGACCTGCGGAATGACGAGTTTCCACCAGACGGTGAATCGGCTCGCACCATCCTGGAGGCCGGCCATTTCGATTTCCCAGGGAACGGTGTCGAAGAAGCCCTTCATGATCCAGATGCCGAGCGGCAGTTCCAGCGCCGTCTTGACGAGGATGACGCCGAGCAGCGTGTTGTAGAGCCCGATCATCTGAAGGATGAGAAAGATCGAGATGATCAGGGTAATCGTCGGAAAGGCGTGGAGCGTCAGGATACCGCCCAGGAAGAAACGCTTGAACGGCATGTTCAGGCGCGAGAGCGCATAGCCTGCGGTGATGGAGGCCGAGACGTTCACCAGCGTCGTGCAGATGGCGAAGATGAACGTGTTCAATGTCACCGTCCAGATGCTGACGCGGCCGGTCTCCGGCTCTTCCCAGAGGAAGCGCCAGTGATGGAGCGTGAAACGGTCGGGGATCAGCGATCCGGCGGTCGTGTCCGTGACCGTGTCGACGAACAGGTAGACATACATGGTCACCAGCGGCAGCGAGAGCACTGCCAGAAGCAGAAACAGCGGCCAGGAGCGAAAATTGGAGGACATCATCGCTTTGTTCCTCACTGCTCGATGCGTGGCTTGGCCACGAGTTCGTTAAAGTTGAAAATCCGCAGATAGGCGAGCGAGGCCAGAATGCCGACGATCACAAGCGCAAGCGCCATGGCGGCCCCCAGACCGTATTGGAGATTGCCCGCGTAGTTGTCGAGCGCGGTGTGGAAGGCCATCAGCGACCAGACTTCGGTCGCCCCGCCGGGTCCGCCGTCGGTGGCCAGAAGGATGTATTCGAAGCTGGTCAGGAGGGAGAGCGTCAAATAGGCACAGATGAACATGATCGGCCAGCGAAGCTGGGGCAGGATGATGTAGCGGATCTGCTGCCAGCGGGACGCGCCGTCGACCTCGCTGGCATGCAGCATCGACTGCGGAATGGCCTTGATCGCGCTGCCGAACAGGATCATGCCGAGCGACGCTCCGACAATGCCGTTGATCAGCACGATGAACACCCAGGCGTTGAAGCCGGTGTCGAGCATCCAGTTCCTCGGCGGTATGCCGAAATTACCGAGGAACGAGGATAGAAATCCCGTATCCCAGGCAAGCCACTTCCACATCAGGACGAAAATCACGTTGGGCAGGATGCGCGGCAGGAACCAGATGGCCCGGAAGCTCGTTGCGGAGGTGGAGGGAAGGTAAAAGGTGGTGATGGCCAGAAACAATCCCATTGTAACCGCGAATGCCAGCGTCAGAACCACATAAAGCAACGTGTTAGCAGCGACCCGCCAGACATAGGGGATCTGCGTCATCAGCGCGAAATTGTCGGAGGTCCAGGTCCAGCCGGTATAAACCGTTCCGGTCAGGAGCTTCTCCTGCTCGGGTGTCATCTCGACACCGTTTTCCTGCATTGCGGCGTGCAGGCCGTCCGCCGTTTCGAAGCGGACGTTGAGCACCGACCGCTTGAAGAGATCGGCCGCCTTCTTGAGGTCTCGGGTCGACCTTGGACGGGATTTCAGATCGCGCAGCGCACGCTCCAGATCGCGGCGGCTGGCGAAGCGTTCGCCGCTCAGCTCCGAGCCGATCTCGTTGGCGAAACCGACGCCATAGGCCGCAGCAACATCCGTGATGCCCTGCTCGTCGATGACATAAGCCTCCTGGCCGAGCGCGTCGATCAGCTCTTTGTCGGCCCCTGCACCGGCGAGTTTCCTCAAGGAGGCTTCGTTGATCTCATAGGCGCCGCCGGTGATTCCGGTCGCGGTGCTCATATTGGTGAAGGAGAACATCACGGTCAGCAGAACCGGGATCAGAAAGAGCAAAAGTATGATCGCGAGGGCCGGCGTCAGAAAGCCGAGGCCCAGCAAATGTGCGCGCCGCATGGGGGTACTCCTGAAGGGGCCGGGCGGCGGCGCGGTAGAAGCCGCCGCCCGGGGTCCGGTGTGGGATCAGCGAACGATCAGTTCGTCGCCCAGCGTTGCCTTCATTTCGGCTTCGACTTCGGCCACTGCTTCAGCCGGGGTCTTGGTGCCGGTCCAGGCCGTTTCCAGACCCTTGAACATGATCTGCGAGAACTGGCCGTAGCCGGTGTGGTTCGGCTGCGCGTTGGCATAAGGCAGCAGGCGTTCCGTTGCCTCGGCGGTCCAGCGGTCGTTGGCGTAGAGCTCGATGTTGGACTGCTCCTTGGTGATGCCAAGATGAGCCGACTTCACCGAATGCATCGCATTGATGCGCGGCTCGGACGCGATCTTGATGAGCTGCGCGGCGATCTCGATGTCCTCTTCGTCATCCTGCTTGGTCAGGAGATAGGCGAGCGGATGCGTGATGGTGTTGGCGCGGCCGTTTTCGTTGCCGGACGGGATCAGCGTGAACTGGATGTTGCCGAAGAAATCGTCCAGGCCTTCCTTGCCGGTGTAACGGGCATAGTGCCAGGTGCCGCCGTGCCACAGCGCCGCCTTGCCGCTCGCCACTTCCGCGTACCACTGGTCCCACTCGGTGCCGATGTGGTTCTTGCGGGTGACCTTTGCCTCAACGGCATCCACGAAGAACTGGTAGAAGTCGGTCATGGCCTGCTTGTCGAGGACCAGCTTGCCGGTTTCCTTGTCGAGCAGTTCGCCGCCGAAGGACTGGTAGAACTGGGCATAGTCCGGGCCGTTGGAAACGCGCGGATAGAAGCCGTAGCCTTCTTCCACGACTTCCATGTCGACGGCCTTCTTGGCGTCTTCCAGGACGTTCTGCAGCGTGTACTCGCCGGATTGCACCTTGGCGGGCAGGGCGTCGATTTGCTCGTCCGTGTAACCGATCTTCTTCATGGTGTCGCGCCAGAAGAAGAACGGGCGGCTTTCGGCATCCTGCGGCAGGCCGTAGACGACGCCGTTATAGGAGGTGATATCGATCAGGTTTTCGTAAATGTTGTTCAGCGGCCAGGCGTCCATGTTGACGTAGTCCTCGACCGGAACGATGAGGCCGGCCTGGCTCCACGGAGCGATGTCCAGGTGGCTGGTGACGACGATGTTCGGTGCGTCGCCGGCTTCGGCAGCCAGCGTTACGGCCTGCTTGAACGCCGCCCAGTCGGCGAAGTCGCGCTTCTTCTCGACCGTGATGTTCAGGTCTTCGCCGAGGATCGCATATTCGCGCTCCAGCAAGTCGGCCGCGATCTCGATGGCGTCGAGACGGTAGACGTCGCTGTCGTTGGAACCACCGGCCCAAACGGTGATGGTCAGGTCTTTTGCGAGGGCGTCACCGGCAAATGATACTGCGGTGAGAGCCAGAACGGCAGCCGCTGTGGACTGACGCAGTTTGGAAACAAGAGTGGTCATCAAATCTCGCCTGCTGTCTGTTGTTGTGCCAGGGTTTACGTAAGAGAACCCTGCACAAGTATTAAGCACTTTGCACACGTGTGCAACACCGGTTTTAGAGCAGCCAGATTACGGGGATATGACAGTGCTGCGGAGGATTTGGAAATTTGCGGCAGCCTGGCGAAAAAACAGCGATGCGCTTGATGACAACGTTCGGCCCGAGGCAGGGCCAAGAATGGCAGGCATCTCCTGACCGGGTTGTTTCCTGTCCTCCAGCCAAATTCTGTCTCCTGAGAAGGTCGATCCAGGGGATGAACTCATAAATGTCGGTGAAATGGTTTGAGGCGGATTGCTCCGCTCGGCGTGATCACGGCGATTTCACATCTGTTTCCCGCCGGTCTGAAACTGTTTCCGTGACAGCCTGCCGTTTCTTCGGCCCGAGCACGGCCATGTTTCCCGCAGAAAACCGGCATTTTTTTAAGTGAATTGTCTGCACTAGACAGAAATCACGATGAATTCACACAAGAAGCTGTTTATTCCTCACAGGTTTTCGAAACGCGGTTCATTCCGGTGCTGCAAAGGGAAAACGCAGCGGGAAGCACGCATTCGAGCACTCTGACGAGAATGTCGTTTCAGGTGTGCCGGATGCCGAACAGCGGCTCGGGATCACGTAAACGGAAGAAGGGGTACCGATGGCTGGTCTGAATCACACTCTCTTCGATGCTTCTGCCTTCGGGCACACGACACAATAATCTAATTTCAAAACGAGACTGCACGTGGCGGATGACGGGGCCGCCAACCACGCCAAAGGCGGCCCAGGCCGTCATGGCACCGGCGGCCCCGCGGCTCGCAAAATTTTTAAAGACTGCAATTGTCCCGAGTTTCTCCCCGGCATTTTCCCGAGGAGATAGGTAAGCCTGGGATAGGGCACTGCTTAACACCAAATACTTTTCAGGCTGGAAACAGCCACCATGACTTTGTTCTTGACCTTTTCAATCAAACTATATTGGCCCTATCCCAGCTTACCTGCCAGCCCTCTCTTCCGTTGCTGCGCGGGCAGGAAGACCAGCGGCGGGCCGGATACCGGCTCGACTGAAGCTTATCTTTCATAAGTTCCTGCTTCCGATGCTGCCCGGCCACGGGTTTGAGTGGCTGGATCGCCGGCGTGAATGCCTTCCGGGCAAAGTATTCCCGAGCCACTGCCCATCGGCTCAACAGGCAATGTTAATTTTAACTTTCCGGAACTAATCAAATTTTTACTGTCCTCCGCGTAGACTCCGCCGGTCCGGTAGGGTCACGGGAGGAGCTCTTGATGTCGGGACATGACGGTTTTATGGATCGGGCTCCTATCAAAGTCCGTATACTCGCGCTCGTCTTCGGAGCGCTGACAGGACTTGGAGCGATCATCGCCGTTCAGCTCGTCTCCAAACAGGCGATCAGCTCAATCTCGGCGGATCACGGCGAAATCATCTCCAGCTACCAGACGCTCGCGGATTTCTCCCAGAAGATCCTTTCGCTTCGCGTTGCCGAACAGGAGCTGCGGGCGGAACGCAAGGCGGCGCTTCTCAACGACGTAACCTCGGCGGTCGCCGTTGTGGACGGCGCGATCGTCGGAATGGCGCTCCCGGGGAACCTGAGCGGATCCTACCAGGACTATCGCATCTCCCTTCAGGACTATCTGGAAGAGCTGGAGCGGATCGGCTACCGGGACCGGCAGAGCGTCGTTCAGGCGGAGGAGGGGCAGGCCGGGATCGACAGTCCGTCAGGGCTGACGGTCGATGTCAGCAATGCGGCGGCGAAAGCGAACGCCCGGATCTTCGAGGAACTGGAATTCGACGACCAGCCCGCGCTCTACGAATTCGGCTATAAATTCCAGGATGTCCGGCGCCATGTCGCCATGCTGATCGGCGATATCGAAAGCACCAGCGCCGACCATATCGCCGGCAATCTTTCCGACCTCCGGGACCAGCTCGATAACGACGACCTCGATCCGGATTTCACCGAAACGATGGGCGCGCTGCTGAGCGATCTGGAAAGTAGCATTCTGGCGCTCGCCGACGCCGAACGGTATCTGCTTGAAAGCGTCACCGCGCTCAACACCGCCTATGCCGACATGAGCGGTTCGCTCGAAACCGGCACGGCGTCGCTGTCCGCCGCCGCCGGGCAGTCCCTTGACGAACTGAACGCCATCCGTCAACGCACCAATCTCATCATCGAAGCCGCCGCCGTCATCACGTTTTTCGTCATGATCGTGGCCGGCCTGTGGATCGCCCGCAGCATCCAGCGCAATCTCGGCAGGATCACGGAAGCCACGACCGCCCTGGCGGACGGTGTCCTGGACAGGGAGATCCCCTTCCAGAACCGCAAGACGGAGGTCGGCAATCTTGCCCGCGCACTGGTGGTCTTCCGCGACAATGCGCTCGACCGGTTGCGCCTGGAAGAAAATCTCGCCCAGGAGAATGACCGCAATCAGCAGCGGCGCGCCGATATGGAGGAGGCGATCCAGGCGTTCCGCCAACAGATCACCAGCCTGATGGAACAAGCGGCGAACAGCATCGCCACGGTCTCGCAGACGACCGACGGCCTGGTTACCGCCAACCAGACCAATTCGGAAAAGGCCTCCCATGCCGACGAAGCCTCGCGGGCCGCCAGCGAGAATGTCGAGGTGGTCGCGGGCGCGGCCCGGCAGCTCAAGGGATCCATCGAGGAGATCGTTTCCAGCCTGGGCCGGACGGTCAGCCAGATCGACGAGGTCTACGACCAGGCCCAGACCACGAACAGCGACGTGGAACAGCTTGCCGAATCCGCGTCGAAGATCGACGAGATCATCCTCCTGATCAATTCGATCGCCGACCAGACCAACCTGCTTGCCCTCAATGCCACCATCGAGGCGGCCCGCTCGGGCGAACACGGAAAGGGCTTCGCCGTGGTCGCGAACGAAGTGAAGTCGCTCGCCTCGCAGACCGCCAACGCAACGGAAGAAATCGCCGGCCAGATCCGCTCCATTCAACAGACCACGCAGACGACCGTGGAGGCGATGTCGGGCATCGCGAAGATCATCAGCGACATCCGCAAGAGCACCGGCACGATCGCCGCCGCCGTGAACGAGCAGTCCTCAGCGACCACGGAGATCAACGGCAACGCCAGCAGCGCGGCGCTCAAGACCAACCAGATGGCCGGCAACACCTCCGACCTGCAGCAGGCCGCCCACGAGGCGCAGGACGCCGCGAACCAGCTGCAGGATGCCTCACGCGATATCCAGCAGGTCAACGCCCAGATCAGCGATCAGATCGACCGCTTCCTGCGGGCGGTATCCGCCGCCTAGCGCAGCGGGCGATAACTCTGCAGCACCCGGTGCTGTGCTCGGACGGGGCAAGCCGCCGCCGGAAGGCGCTATTTCAGCGGCAGGAACAGTTCCGCGACCGCTTCATGCTCCGGCACCTCCGGGAAGAAACTCAACCGCTGACAATAGAGCGGGAAGTCGCGGACTTCCTCGCCGCTGGCCGGAAGCCAGTCGCGATAGAGAAAAAGCGCGGCGGGCTCCAGATTGTCGGTGTTGCCGACGACGCGCAGCACCGCGCAGCGTCCGCCGGGGATCTCGCCGGCCCTGATCTCCTCTCCATTCGCCTCGATCGGCCGGTCGGTGCCGACACAAAGATCCACGCTGTAATCGGCAGGGGTCTCAGGACGCCGTTCCGAGCGCCAGACATTGAAGGTCGGATTGGTGCTGGGGTGCAGACCGGCAGCCTTGCGCCATGCGATGAACCGCTGGATGGTGGCGCCGAGCGCCGCCGGATCGCCCCGATGCTCCAGGATCGCCACCGGCGTCTGGGGCACATCGCGGATCGTCACGTCGCCGTGGGTAAAAGTCTTCTGCATGAGTTTGCTCCTCGCGTTGTCGAGAGGCCCGAAGGCCGCTAGCCACGGCTCCCAGTCGGGAGACTTCCGGAACGACGACGGGGATTGCCCGAACCTTTGGCGAAAGGCGCGGGCGAAGGCATCCGGCGCATCGTAACCGGCATCCAGCGCTATGTCCGTGACGGGTTCTTCGTCCCTGTAGGCCAGCCGGTAGGAAGCGCGCTTCATGCGGGCAAGCTGGACATAACGATGTACGGAGACCCCGAAGGTCGCCGTGAACTGCCGGTGGAAATGAAACTTCGAGAAGGCCGCCACGCCGCTCAGCGTGTCCAGGTCCAGATCGGTATCCAAATGCCGGTCTATGTGATCCAGCACCCGCTGCATCCGGGCATGGTAGTTCTGAAGCGCCGCCTTCATCGTTTCGTCCTCCGTGGCAGCACCAGATAAGCGTTCGAAGGCATGGCGCGCCCGACCGATCTTGCGGTTTTGTCACGCCGCTAGAGCATCCGGCCTGCGGGCGGATCATTCCGCCTGCGCGGTGTCCGGATGATCTTCTTCGCTCAAGACGTTGAGATGATGCCGGATGCGCCACAGGTGATAGGTGACCCTGTGCAGCCATCTCAGCGCGTCGAGCCGCACCCACACCGTCTCGCCGGATATCCTGTCGGAAGCGGCCTCCGAAATCAGCCGGTCACGCAGCAGCTTGCGCTGCTTGCGCATGACGCCCCGGATCCGGTTCAGGACAATCTCGCAGGCTTTCGGATCGTCCGGATCGGCATATCGGGCGGTTGCCCCTTTCAGGATCGATGCGAGCCGTTTCAGCCGGGCATCCCTGGAGAGTTCCGCGATCCTTGCCGGCTGCTCACAGCGGTAGAGAAGCCTGCCCAGGTGATCGAGGATATGAAACATCCCCTTGATCCGCTCCAGCAGCGCCGAGTCGGTGCTGGAAACCTGGATCTTGTCGAGGTAATCGCGCGTCTCGCGGATCGCGGCCTCGAGGCTTTCCCGGTCGAATTCCTCCTGTCTGGTTCCCCCGGCGCCGAGCGTCCGGCGCAGATGCGCGACGACGGCGTTGGACAGACGGGCGGTGACCTGCCCGGCGAGCGCGGCCGCCGCCTTCGGTTCGCGCAGGACCAGCGGATCGAGGGGACGGGTCAGGTCCAGTCCCTTTTGCGGCACGAGAAATTCCATGAGCCGCGCGAAAGGCCGTGTGAACGGCAGGATCAGGATGACGCCGAGCGTGTTGAACAAACTGTGGAAGGCGACCAGCGCGATCTGTCCGCTGCCGCCGATCCAGGGACCGGCGAGGATCTGGAACGGACCGAGCAGGAAAAACGCCAGGATGCCGGTCATCAAATTGTAGATGACATGGGAATAGCCGGTGCGCTTCGCCATGGTGCCGCCGCCGAGCGTCGCCAGGGCCGCGGTAAACGTGGTGCCGACATCCATGCCGATGACGAGGGCCGCGGCCTGGGGAAAGTTGATCGCGCCCGCGCCGAGCGCCGCCAGCGCGGTCGCCACGCCGGCGCTGGACGACTGGGTGACAATCGTGATCAGGATTCCGGTTCCGACAAGCATCAGCCGCCCGGGGATCGTATCGGACGGAAAGTCGGTGGGTGTGACGACACCGCGAAAGGCGTCGAGGCCCTCCTTCATGTGCTCGATGCCGATGAAGATCAGGCAGAACCCGGCAATCGCCTCGCCGATGACCGAGATCCGTCCCCTGAAGGCGAGCCGCATGAAGGCGCCCAGGAACACGAAGGGCAGCGCGATCTGGCCCAGCTCGAGCTTGAAGCCGAGAATGGCGACCAGCCAGCCCGTCAGGGTCGTGCCGATGTTCGCGCCGAATATGATGCCGAGCGCCTGGGGAAAGGTCAGCAGCCCGGAGGCGACGAACCCCACGGCGGCAACGGTGGTGGCACTGGAGGACTGGATGACCGCCGTGGTGAGCGCGCCCGTTGCGGCGCCGGTAAGCGGGGTCGAGGTAAATTTCGCCAGGACCCTGCGCATGCGGCTGCCGGCGATGGCCTTGAGACCGCCGGTCAGGAGCAACATGCCGATCAGGAACAGCCCGACGCCGCCAAGCGCGGACAGAAGACTCAACACCATGGCGCGATCCTATCCGATCTTCCCGGATGCGGACACCTCGGCATCCGGGCCGTCTTGACTATCGGGCTTCCTGGCTGCCGGTGGCAAGCTCGATGATCTCGTTGGTGATTTCCTCCTGCCGCAGCCGCCGCGCGCTGGCAACGAGGTCCGTGAGCGTCTCGGACACGTTGTCATGGGCCGCGATCATCGCCCGCATCCGCGCTTCGTTCTCGGCGGCAAAGGAAAGAATGACCGCCTCGCTCAGTTCGGCGAAAACATATTCTTCGGCAAGCTGGGCGAAGAGCCGCTGCGGGGGCAAGGTGACGAGCGGCTGAATGGTGTGCCTTGCCACGGGGAAGCGCGAGAAATCGAAGGGCACGAGGCGCTTGTCAAGAATGTCGTCCTCCCCCGGAGGCCCGGGCAGCGTGTGGATGACGGACACTTCAGAAATCCCGCCCCTGGCGAGACGTTCGTAGATCGCCTCCGTGATCCGCCCGGCAAGCGCGCCGGCCTGCGCGGGGTGACTGATCATCGGCGTGGACCACGCCGCCTCAAGCCCGGCCTCGTCTGCTGCCGGCAGGCCCCTGCTGCCGACGATCAGCAGATCGTGTCTCTCTCCCGAAGCCGCCTCCATCGCGGCGGAGGCCGCGTCGAGAACCCGGCGGTTGAATGCTCCGGCAAAACCCTGTTCCGCGCACAGCACGACGATCGCCCGGCCGCCGCCACCGCCATGCGCAGCGGGCGGCGCTCCCGCCTCGGGCAGGAAGGCGAGCGCCTGGCCGATCGCCGCGCCGATTGTGTCGGCGTAGGTGCGGATGCTGTCCAGATGGCCGCGCGCCTCCTGCGCCCGGGAAGCGGCGATGCCGCGCATCGCGCTGATAACGGCCGAAAGCTTGTCGACGGTCTCGATGCGTGCTTCGACATGGGCGAGCTGTCCGGTCATTTCGAGGCCTTTTCAGGCATTATCGACCGCCCCAGGTCGGCAACGACGGAGGCGAGCCGCGTTTGCTGGTCGTCGCTCAGCTCCGCCGTCGCGCCGAGGGCGGAGACGATATCCGGCGCACGGGCGTTCAGCCAGGCCGGCAGTGCGCGGCGCAGTTCGCGCAACCGGCCGACGGGAATGGCGTCGAGCACGCCCTCGCCGAGAGCGGCTAGCAGCGCCACCTGATCGGTGGAGCGCAGATTGGCGTAGCGCGGCTGGGTGAGCAGCGCGCGGATGCGTTCGCCCCGGGTGATCTGGCCCTGCACCCGAGGATTTGAGATGCCGCCGAAACGGGTGAACATCTCCAGCTCCTGGAACTGCGCATAGTCGAGCCGGACCCGGCCGGAGACCTTGCGCAGCGCCGGGCTCTGGGCCTTGCCGCCCACCCGGCTCACGCTCAGCCCCACATCGACGGCAGGGCGTTGGCCGGCTGCGAAAAGATGGGTGCTGAGCACGATCTGCCCGTCGGTGATCGAGATGAGATTGGTCGGGATATAGGCCGAGAGATTGCCCGCATCGGTTTCGGCGATCGGGAGCGCGGTCAGGGAGCCTCCCCCCTCCTCCCGCGACAGCTTCGCGGCGCGTTCCAGAAGCCGCGCATGCAGATAGAAGATGTCGCCGGGATAGGCTTCGCGGCCGGGCGGTTCGCGGGTGAGGAGTGCGAGCTCGCGGTGGGTGGCGGCATGGCGGGTGAGATCGTCGATCACGATGAGCGCATGCTGGCCCCTGTCGCGGAAATATTCCGCCATGGTCATGCCGGCGAAGGGGGCGAGCCATTGCAGCCCCGGCGGGGCGGCGGCATTGCCGACCACGAAGATGCAGCGCTCCGGCGCGCCGTGTTCGCGCACCGCCGCGATCACCCGTTCGACCGCCGTGGTGCGCTGGCCGACGGCGACATAGATGCAGACGACATCGCTGTTTTTCTGGTTGATGATCGCATCGACCGCCAGCGCGGTCTTGCCGGTGGCCCGGTCGCCGAGGATCAGCTCGCGCTGGCCGCGCCCGAGGGCAAACAGGCTGTCGACGACGAGAATCCCCGTTTCGACCGGCTCGGAGACCTTGTCGCGTTCGATGATCGCAGGCGCGGGGCGTTCGACCGGCTGCATCTCCCCGCCTTCCAGGGTCGGGCCGTCATCCAGGGGGCGCCCCAGCGGGTCGACCACCCGTCCGAGCAGCGCCTCGCCCACCGGCACGCGCAGTACCTCGCCGGTGTCGGTCACCTGGCTATCGGCGGCGATGGCGCCCGTCTCGTCGAGGATCACCACGTCAAGCGTGTCACGGTCGAGGGCTTGGGCGAAGCCGAAATGGCCGCTCTCGAAGCGCAGCAATGCGCCGAGGGCGGCGTCAGGCAGGCCCGTGACCCTGGCAATTCCGTCGGCCAGATGCACCACGCGTCCGATCGCCTCGGCTTGCGGGCGAAGCTCGGTCCGTTCCAGCCTGGCGCGGCTCCTGTCGAGCCAATGGGAAAGGGGCTGGCTGTCAGTCATGTCTGGTCAGCTCCTGACGGATCCGGTCGAGATCGGCGCGGAAATGATTGCGGACGACCGCCTTCGGTGCATCGAGTTCCAGCCCGGCGATCAGCGTGGCGTCGGTTTCGACGGCAATCTCGACCGGGCGGCCGAGCACGCCCGAGAGGCGGGACTTGAGCAATGCCGTTTCCTCCGCGTTCAGGGCGCGGGCGGCGCGCAGCGGGATCGGTCCAGCCGCGCCGATCCCCGCACGTGTGCTTTCGGGCAGCTCGGCGACGGCCTCGGCAAGCCCGTCGATGAAGCCGGTCACGCGGATCTTCTCGGGCAACCGGTCGAGCAGGCGGGCCGCGATGTCGGCGGCAAGCGTGCCGGCGGCATCGGAGAGCGCCTGTGTCTCGGCAGCGCGCATCCGCTCCAGATCCGCCTGCGCCGCCTGGCGCGCCGCCTCGGCCTCTGCCCTGGCGGCCTCCAGCAGGCTGCGTTTTTCGGCCCCGGCCTCCTCTTCGGCCCTGGAAAGTATGCCGGCCCTTTGGGCAACGGTTTCCTCGGCGGCGGCCCTGGCGGCGTCGCGTTCGCTTTCGGCCTCGGCACGGGCTTGCTGCGCGCATTCGAATTCCGCGCTCGCTGCGGCCTGGCGCTCGGCGACGATCTTCGCCACCGGGCGGAACAGGAAGCGCGAGAGGATATAGAGCAGGACCAGAACGTTGACCGTCTGCAGCCCCAATGTCCACCAGTCGAGATGCATCGCGTAGGCCGTTTCCTACTGCACGAAGGGGTTGGCGAAGAGCACCAGCAGCGCGATGACCAGCGTGTAGATCGCCATGGTCTCGATCATCGCCAGGCCGACGAAGAGGGTGCGCGACAGCGTACCGGCGGCTTCCGGCTGACGGGCGATGGCGTCCATCGCTGCCGCCACGGCCCGGCCCTCCGCCAGCGCCGGTCCGATGGCGCCAAAGGAGACGGCGAGCGCGGCGGCAAGGATGCTCACGATTTCGATGAGATTTCCGGTCATGAGGGAGATCGCTCCTGATTGGGAGAGGAAGGGCGTTGGCGGGCATCGGCGGCGGCCGCGCCGATGAAGACGGTGGCGAGCACCGCAAAGATATAGGCCTGGACGGCACCGGTCAGCAGGTCGAGCGCCATCAGCGGGATCGGCACGAGAAGTCCGGCAAGCGACAGGATGATCCCGACCACGAACACGCCGCTCATCACGTTGCCGAAGAGGCGCACGATCAGCGAGAAGGTGCGGGTGATCTGTTCGACCAGATTGAGCGGGATCATCACCCAGGAGGGTTCGGCAAAGGTGGCGAGGTAGCCTTTCAGCCCGCGCGTGGCGATGCCGAACCAGACGGTGGCGGCGAAGACGATGAGCGCCAGGGCCGCGTCGGTTTCGAGATGTGCGGTCGGCGGCTCGACGCCGGGAACGAGCGACGACCAGTTGGCCACCAGCACGTAGAGAAAGATCGTGCCGATGAGCGCGCGGTATGGGGCCGGGTCCATCTGCATCGTGTCGCGGACCTGGCCGTCGACGGTGGAAACGAAGAGCTCCAGGACGGTCTGCACCTTGCCGGGCATCAGGCTGAGACGGTGCGTGGCGATCTTCGAAGCGACGGCAAGCCCCAGCATGATGCACCAGGTGATCACCACCGGCGAGGTGATCGGCACCGGCGAGGTGATCGGCACCGGGCCGATGTGAAAGAGCGGTTCGAGGGCAAGCGGGCTTCCCATCAGGCCGGCTCCCGGCCCAGACGCAACACGACGGCGCGCGCAAGGAGAATGCCGAGCCCGCCAGCCAGAAGTGGCAGCGCGCCCATGACCGCGAGCAGGCCCAGGCCCGCGAAGACGAGGACAAAGCGAACGAGATGCAGAAACAGCGTGCGCCCGAGCGGAGCGGCCTCCGTGTAGAGCCGCACCACGCGCCTGAGGCTTGCGAAATGGACGAGCCCGAGCGCGAATCCGAGCGCCAGGCCGAACAGACCGCCAAGGGCGGGGGAGAGCGTCTGGAGCGGGGCGAGCAGGGAGATCATTGACGGTGCATCCATTTCCAGGCGGCGTGGAAGCCGATGGCGGCTCCGATCAGGATCGCCGGAGCAGTGAAGAAAATTCCGGTGTCGAAATATTTGTCGGCCAGCCGGCCGAGCACGATGCCGAGCAGCATCGGCAGCACGATGGCCCAGCCGAGAATGCCGATCTGGCCGAGACGGCTGCCGAGCGAGGGTTCGGGCGCGTCCCGGCTCATGTCCTCGCGCCCGGCCGAGCGTCGGGCGGCTTCGGCCATGTGATCCCTGTCCTCGCGGATCGCGGCTTCGCGGTCCCAGTCCTCCCGCTCCCGTTCCTCCGGATTCATGCGCCGCGCCCTCCCTGCCCCGGACCGGTGGAGACCGGCGGCGGATGGTCGAGCGCGCCGGTGACGCCCGGACGCAGATAGCGCATGAGCTGGCGCACGGCCTGGGCATGGAGACGCATCTGCTCGACCCGCGCCCGCCGGGCCGCGTCGGCCTCGCCGGCGCGCAGCTTCTCGACTTCCGTCTCCAGGTCCCGGAGGTCGTCGCCGAGCAGCCCCTCGCGGCAGGCGACCGCCACTTGGCTGCCGCCGGTCACCGTTATCAATCCGCCGCGCAGGGCGCAGAAATGCAGGCTGCCATCGGCACCGCGCCAGCGCATTACCGACGCCGGCAGCACGGTCAGGAATTCCGTATGTCCCGGCAGGATGCCGAAACCGCCGCTCTCATCTTCCGCCCGCACGGACGTCACCCCGGAAGCGTCGACGAGCACCTCCATCGGCGTGGTGATGGTCAGATGCAGTCCCCCAGTCATGCCGCGTTCTCCGGAGCCCGGGCGGCCGCGTCCCTGGCGCGGGCCTCCTCCAGCGTGCCGACCATGTAGAGCGCACTTTCGTCCCAGTCATCGGTTTCGCCGGCGAGGATAGCCGCGCAGCCCTTCAAGGTGTCCTCGAGCGGAACAGAGCGGCCCTCGATGCCGGTGAAGGCCTCGGTCACGGTGAAGGGCTGGGTCAGAAAGCGCTGCAGCCGCCGGGCCCGTTCCACGAGCAGCCGATCCTCCTGGCCAAGTTCCTCCATGCCGAGCAGCGAGATCACGTCCTGCAGCTCGCGGTAATGTTCGATGGTTCGGCGCACCTCGTTGGCGACGCGCTCATGCTCCTCACCGACGATCAGGGGATCGAGCAGGATCGAGGAGGAGGCGATCGGGTCGATGGCGGGATACATGCCGTCGGCCGCCATGGCGCGCGACAGAACCACCATGGAATCCACATGGCCGGCGATGGTGGTCACCGCCGGATCGGTGAAATCGTCGGCGGGCACATAGACCGCCTCGATGGCGGTGATCGAATGGCCGTTGGCGGTGGCGATGCGCTCCTGAAGCGCCGCCACTTCGCTGGCGAGCGTCGGCTGATAACCCACGCGGCTCGGCAGCCGGCCGAGCAGGCCGGAGACTTCGGAACCCGCCTGCACGAAGCGGAACACGTTGTCCATGAGCAGCAACACGTCGCGGTGTTCGCTGTCGCGAAAATGTTCGGCGATGGTGAGCGCCGTCATCGGCACCCGCCAGCGCGCGCCCGGCGGTTCGTTCATCTGGCCGTAGACCAGGACGGTGCGCTCCAGCACACCCGATTCCGTCATGTCGGAGAGCATCTCGTGGCCCTCGCGCGAGCGTTCGCCGACACCGGAAAACACCGAAATACCCTGATAGCCCGCCACCATGGCATGGATCAGTTCCATCACCAGGACCGTCTTGCCGACGCCCGCGCCGCCGAACATCGCGGCCTTGCCGCCGCGGGCAAGCGGCGTCAGCAGATCGATGACCTTGATGCCAGTGCGGAAGAGTTCGGTGTGGCCGTCTTCGGCGCTGAAGTCCGGCGGCAGCCGGTGGATCGGGCTTCTGGGCACGTCATCCGGCAGAGGCTCGCCACCGTCGCAGATCTCGCCCGAGACGTCGAGCAGACGTCCCAGAACCGAAGTGCCGACCGGCACTTCGAGCGGCCGGCCCAGGCGCCTGACCGCAGCCCCCCGGCGCAGTCCGGTCGTCGCCTGCAGGGCGATGGTGCGCACGCTTTCGGCGTCGAGATGGGCCTGCACCTCGACACGCACGGGCGCGCGGTCCCGATCCTCGATCAGCAGGGCGTCGTTGACCGGCGGCAAGGCACCGCCCTCGAAGGCGATATCCACCACCGCCCCCCGGATCGCGACAACTTTTCCGTCCACGGCACCTATCGGCATCACCAAGCTCGTTTCTGCATCGGCCGAATTGCAATGATACCGATTTCAGGCCGGGTGGGAACGGCCCAGATCAAACCGACGGCAGTGACCGAATGACGCCCGGGGGCTCTGCAGCCGTCAGGGATCCCGAAGGCCCGGAAAGTCGCCTTCCAGCTTATCGGAATACCGACCTTGGAACGTATGATCGCCGACATGGCGGATGGTGGTTTCGCAATCCAGCCAGATCGTGCCGCCGCAGCCTTCGACCCAGCGCAGGCTGAAGCTCTGATCGTTGTGCAGGAACTGGCCCTCACCCGGCGGCGTCAGATGTCCGAAAAAATCGTACCATTCCAGATCCCGGTGCCCGGGAATGAGAGCCATGTCGGGGTATTTCTTGACGACGCCCCGTTCCACCATCGTCTCGGGCACCTTGCGGCTGAGCAAGGTAAGCCCCTGTCCGGCCGCGGGGATGGAAATGAAGCCGTTGCGGCGCTCCGGCTGCCATTCTTCATTGTAGAAGCTGCGAAGCTGGTGATTGTAGGTCATGCTGCGCGAGACGAGGTCCTCGGTCGGGGTCCGCTCGGCTTCCGGCAGCAGGGCATCGGCTTCGATCAGTTTTCTCAACGCCTCCCAATTGTAATATTTCTGCGGATAGGCAGTGCTGACGAAATCCTCGCCAAAGGCGATCAGCCGCCAGACCGCGTCCGGTGAAAATTCCATGTCGGAGTCGATCAGCAGGGTGTGGCTGTAGGACCGTTCGGTCAGGAACTTGCTCATCAGGTGATTGCGGTTGATCACCTGATCCGCGGTGTCATAGGTGTCGAAGGAAAAGGCCAGCCCGTGACGCTGAAATTCCTGGGTCAGGTCGATGAGGGATCTGACCGTCGGCAGAGCCACCTGCCCGCGGGTCGGCATCGCGATCATGATGACGAGCGGCGTCGGCCCGTCGGCGTCATCGGCCATAGATCTTCACCTCGGCGGAGGCCGGAGCGTTCAAGGCTTCATCGATTGCCGCCTTCAGCCGGCAGCGCCGGATGTTGAGCTTCTGGACCTTGCGGGCGAGGGATATGTAGTCCGCACCGAAAACCTGACGGCGCTCCGCGGCATGGAGCGCGTCCTCGACGCTCCAGAGTTTCCTGTTCACCTCGGACAGTTCGGTCTCCAGACCGGCGGCATCAGCTCCCAGGAAGAGCCCGTCTCTCAAGGACCGCAGCCGATCGAGCGCTCCGGCAATATCGGCCGCCTGTTTGCCCGGTTTTGAATGTTTCGCCTTCAGGGACAGAATGGAGAGCCGGTCGCACAATTCGCCGGGACCGATTTCGATCAGGATCGGCTTCATCGGGGTGGCTCCTTCGGTTTTACCAGGCGCCCGGGCCGGATTTTCTCCGCAGCCTTGAAAAGCGAGAAGGTCTGACTGACGTAATTCACCACACCCTGAATTTCCTGCAGATAGGCCTCCAGCTCGGGCGTGCGCTCCGCCTCGATCAGCTGGATCGCGCGAGACTGCGGAAACACCTCGAACATCAGGTAGAACAGCGGCTCTCCGCGGCGTAATACCAGCGGTTCGCCGGTGTCGTGCCATTCGAACGCCCAGGTCAGGGTGCGCGGCCAGATGTTGATCGGAAACCGCCCGGGGATCATCAGGCCGGGAGGCGGTGTCCTGGTGAAATGCTGGAACGGCGGCACCTGCGACATGTAGACCGGCTCGTCGGCAAGGAAAATATAGGGAAGGCGCAACTGGATCATAGGCAGATCCGGGCTGCGCCATTCTTCCCGTGGATGAACGTGAATGAGATGGGCGAGCGCCTCGTCGCGCACCGTGGCCATCGGTCCATCGAGGTTCCTGACCGCCGGTTCGCCGAAATCCGTCTCCCCCATTTCGAGTGTCAGGTCGACGGGACACAGAACCTCGAACAGGCGGCTTTCAAGGCCCAGAACCGCGGGACAGGACGACACGGATTTTGCGTGCGTGCGTGGACCTGCGCCTGAAACGTGCTTCAGTCTTCTGGGTGGCGTGAACACGAGCCGGGATTCATCGGGCGCCATAAGCCAGCCGATCGTCACCGGACCGGTTTCGCCAGCGTTTCCCGACGCGATTTCAACCGTGACGTTGAAACTGGCGGTTACGGGACCGGCCTTGTCGCCGTTACCGCCGGAACTGGGCACTGATCCAGGGAGGAGCTGGGAGCCAGCGATTGAGGCTCTGGTCGAGATACAGTCCCGTGACCTGATTGTAGGAAATCGTGACCGGCTGGCGGGTCGACGGATGAGTGATTTCCCGCGTGACGATTTGAGAGACGCCCTGACGCGGACCGGATCCGGCAAATGTGTTGAACCGGCCGCCCGCATAAATGGTGTCCATCGCTCCGCGGCCACCGGCATAAACCGTGTTCATCACTCCCTTGCCGCCGGCGTAAACCGTGTTCATCGCCCCCCCGCGACCGGCGTAAATGGTGTGCATGGACCCGCCCCGGCCAGCGTAGATCGTATGCATGTTGCCGGCGCCGCCACCGAAGAAGGTATTCCTCTGGCGCCAGGGATCGCCGCCATAGACGGTGTCCATCGCCCCACCCCGGCCGGCATAGATCGTGTGCATCCGCGATCGATCAGGAGAGATGTGCCCGGGGATCAGAGTGGCCGAGTGCCATTGTCCGGGCCGGCTGCCCATTTCCTTGTCGCTGGCCGGCCGGCGGCTGCCACCCAGCTTGGCGATGTCCTGGTCGATGCCTGGTCTTTTCCGGTCAACCAATGCGTCAATCCTTTAAAAAAATACCTGTAAAAAGTATATCTGCGCCTTAATACTTGTCAACTTTGCACCCATCAGATGACGCAGCGTTCTCCTGCGAATTTCACCAATTCCGCGCAGATCCCGGCGACGACATCGCGCCACTGCCGGGGCCGGCTCTGACGGAAGAAGCGCATGGCCGGATACCAGTCCGAGCGCGCGCCTTCAAAGCCGTGATACCAGTACGGAAAGCTGTCCAGCATCACCCACACGGGCGTGCCGAGCGTCCCGGCAATATGCGCGACGGCACTGTCGGTCATGACGACCAGATCCAGCGCCCGGACCAGTTCTGCCGTCTCCGCGAAATCGCAATCGTCGCAATCGACGATCAGGTCGCCGAAGCCGCTCTCCGCGAGCTCCTGCCGCGGCGGGCCTTTCTGAAGGCTGTAGAGCTGGACAAAGGGCAGTTCGGCGAGCGGCAGGAAATCGGTCAGGCTGGCCGCCCTGTCCGCGTTGCCGCCGTAATCCACGCTCCCCGACCAGAGAATGCCGACGCGCAAGGGTGCCCTGGCCCGCGCCAGCAGCTTGTCGAGCCGCCGCTCCGGCGCCGGCCGGCTGCACAGCCTTGGGGGTGGATAAAGGGCGGGGTCGGTCACGTTGAGCAAAGCTGGAAGCGACAGGATGGAAACCCAGAAGTCATACCCGTCGGGCTCGTCCGCTTCCTCCACCCAGGCATCGATGCCTTCAAGGTTTTCAAACAGGCTGGAGAGTGCCGGGCGCTTCCGCATGTGAACTTCCGCGCCCGCCGCCCGGAGCGCAGGCAGGAAGCGGGCGGCCCAGATCGTGTCCCCGTGTCCGCCTTCCGGGATGACCAGGATCTTCCTGCCCTCCAGAGGCTCTCCCTGCCACAGGGGCGTCCGCTCAGGCGCCGCGGGAACGGTGTCCAGGAGAAGACGGCGTTCCCAAAGCGCCCAGCCTTCCCCGTAGCGTCTTTCGCCCAGAAGCAGCCACGCGGCCTCGAGCGCGGAATTGGCGTCCCCGGGGTGAGACGCCAGGAGCGCCTGGAATGCCGACAGCGCCTCGGTGCTCCTGCCCGCCCTCGAAAGGGCCTCGGCCAGCATGTATTTGATTTCCGGATCGCCCGGCCGGAATTCCAGATGGCGTTTCGCAGCGGCTATGGCCTCAGCGGGGCGGCCCATGCGGAGATAGAGCCCGGTCAGACGGAACAAGGCTTCGTCGGACGGAGGTATGAGGTCGGCGGCTCGGATCAGGCAGGCCAGAGCCGCGGCCTCCCGCTCCTCGTAAAGATGGGCTTCCGCCTGAAGCAGCCAGGCGTCGACATGGCTGGGGTCGAGCTCCAGGCAGGCGTCCGTCAGGACCCGTGCGCTTTCGGTCTGCTCCCGGCCGTAATTGCGCAGCGCCATATCGTAAAGTCTTTCGGCCAGGAGACGGGTGTCTTCCCCGGTCATGCTTCCCCCTCCCGGCCCGGCGCGTCAGAGCATCGTGCCGGCACAATAGATCTCGTCGGTTCCGATGAATTCGACGACCGCGTAGCCCTTGCCAGCCATGAAACGGGGGATGTCCGCACTGCCCGCATTGTTCTCGATGCTCCAGACGGTCACCGGCACGGCGCCGAAGGGAAACGCCTCGAGCACCGCCCATTCGCCGCCTTCCACGTCGAGGGAAAGATAATCGATCCGCTCGATCCCGGCTTCCTGCAACAGCTCCCCGACAGGCCGGACCGGGACGGACACGCGCCTTTCCCGATGATCCGGATGGCGGCGGACAACGTTCAGCATCGCCTGGTCGTAACTCATTTCGAGACCGCTCATCTGGGTGTAGCCCGAGCAGACCTCAATGAACACGGCCTCTGCCGGCCCCTTGCCCGCAGCCACCTGCCGGCAGGTGCATTGACGGATCCTGCTGGCGGCCTCGAAAGACCCGGAAGCCGGCTCCACCAGAAGCCCCCGCCAGCCGAGCTGCCGTTCGAAGAACAGGGTGTTCGATCCGGTGATGCCGTCATAGCCGCCGATATCGACGAATGTTCCGCCGGTTCTGCCCTTGAAATACGCATCGTGAATGAACCGGTCCTGACCCGACTGGCTGTGGAACTCCGCATGCATGCCGAGCGCCTTTTCGACTTCCCAGAGGTCGTGCCGGAAGCGTCCCCGGTCCGGACCGAATGCCCTCTCCAGGTCGGCTGCAAGGCCTGCCCGCGCCCCGGTCAGATCGTCGGCGCTCTGCTTGCTGGATGAGGGCGATGCTGTCATTCACGACCTCACACGATCAAAAAAACAGTCGGTATGACTTAAAGGAAATTCCGGAACATCTTCATCTAAGCAGCCGTATTTGAATGCCGCAAGTCTTGGGTATTGCATCGCCCGAGATCGCGCCGGGCCGGCAGCAACAGGAACATACGCCCGAAACGTCCAAAGTCCCCCGGGAGGGGCCTCCGGGGTTGCGACGTTTTGGCAAATTCAACCGTCAACAAACGTTGTCTGGCGGGCGGACAATACTGCGCCGCCCGTTCCTGCGGCAAGACCCGCCCGGATTATGCAGCGCGGCTGGAGGACGACATCACCGCCGCCCTTTTCCCCTCGCCCGAGCGCGCCCGCAGGCTGAACGCGGCCTACCGCGAGATCGTCCTCGAGCAGAGCTATGCGAAGACCGCGACACGGTGAGTTCCCCGGCGGCCAATGTGCACAAGGAGGTCGAGCAGGACGAGCCGACCGGCGTGGCGGAAGCCCAGCCCGCGTCGACGTGGTAGGCAACGGGCGGCGCCTGCGTCCCTAGGTCTTTGAGCGGGTGCGCCGGTGTGCAATTTCCCGGTAAAGCGCTTCCGGGCTGACGCCGATCGATTGCGCCAGCAGTCTCCATTCGCCCTTGGGCGGCAACGAACCATGCCAGTCCAGCCAGGCGTCGAGCCGGTCGCGCACGGTTCGAAGCGACAGAATTTCGCCCCGCAGGCGCGCCTCCTGAACCTTTGCCGAAACCGTCCTCGCCCATGCCAGGGCGAATTCCGGATCCGTGGCAAACCGGTTCAGAAAGCGAGCTTTCTCGATCGCCAGAACCGAAGAGTTCACCGGGACGAACGCATCGCAATGATATTCGCGGGAGAAAACCGAAGCCTCGGCCAGCATCTCCCCTGCGCGCGCATGCTGGAGAACGACCGACTTGCCGTCCGTCTGGTGGCGGATGAGGTGAATTTCTCCGGTTTCGACCAGAAAAAGATGGCGAACCTCATCGCCACGATGAAACAGGTATGTCCCGCCGCTGATCGCGCGGACGGTGCCAATGTCCGCGCTCAGCACGCCGATCAGATTTTCCGACATGATAGATATCATGCCGAAAAATCCGGAATCCGGTCAAGATGAAAGGAAACCGGCGTCGCGGAGTCTGACCGATGAAAAAACATGCCTTGATCCTGGGATTGTTCCTGCTGCCCGCACCGCTTCATGCGGAACCTGTTCCAATGGATCACTCGCACATGTCGCATCAACAAATGCCGGGTGAAGGTCCCGCCCTCAAGCCGGATGTTCCGCGGGAGCCGGGCCAGGGAGCCTTCGCCGCCATTCAGGAAATCGTCAATCTTCTGATCGAAGACCCGGCGACGGATTGGAGCAAGGTGAATATCCCGGCCCTGCGCGATCATCTCGTCGATATGAACAACGTCACCCTTCATGCGCAAGTGACGGGCGAGCCAATCGCGTCGGGCGTGAAATTCTCGGTGACCGGCCCGGACGAGGTTTCCGGATCGATCAAGCGCATGGTCACGGCCCATGCCGCAACGATGAACGGCACCATGGGATACACTTACGAAACTGCCGAGTTGCCGGATGGAGCGATCCTGACCGTCCGCGCCGAGGACGAGGCCGCTGCCGCGAGGTTGCGGGGGCTGGGCTTCATCGGCGTGATGACCCTGGGAGCGCATCACCAGGAACATCATCTCGCAATCGCCCAGGGCGCGTCGCCCCACCACCACTAGATGTGTGCTTTCAAACGGTTGTCTTTCAGAAGACGGCGCAAACCACTCCTCCTCATCCTGAGGAAGCGCGTCAGCGCTGTCTCGAAGGATGGGCTGCATATTCAGGAGCAAGCCGCCCATCCTTCGAGACGGACCTGACGGTCCTCCTCAGGATGAGGTTCTGTTTTCTGAAGCTGTTTTCGCGCGCACCGAAGGATAACCTGTCGAAACCCCACAACGAGAGCCTTTCAGCGATGTGACCATTTGGCGCTTGGCAAGGCGTGTTTTGCGAGCTGAGATGCGGCGCATCGGGCAAGTGGCGGAACACTGCCGAGCGGCCGTTTCGCCGATTGCCGTCAGGACCGGTCAAATCCCGGAGGTCGCCGGTATCGTGAAACTTTCTCATATCAACCTGGTCGCCCGGGATGCGGACACGCTTGCCGCCTTCTACGTGAATATCTTCAAACGTGAATTCCTTCGTGAACCCAGGACGTTGTCGGGCGAGAAGGTATCGCGCGGCAACGGTCTTGCGAATTCCGAGATATACTCGATCTGGCTCAGATTCCCCGGTTGCGACGCCCCCTTCCTGGAGATCCATCAGCACAAAGTCACGCATGACCGGGAGCTGCCGAGGGTGAATGAACCCGGATTTGGGCATCTCTCCTTTCAGATGGAAGATATCGGCGCGGTGCTGTCGGCGATCGTCGACGCGGGCGGAGCGCCGGTCGGCAAAATCACCAACCTTGGATCGGCGGACAAGCCCATTTCGATTGTCTATGCCCGCGATCCGGAGGGCAATATCCTCGAACTCGAGCAGTCCCGCCCGGTGCCGTCCCCCTTTCCCGCCGCCATGTGACGGGCTCGGTCCGGACCGTCGAGATTGCACTTTCCCGACGATCGGCGGTACTTTCCGCGCCGGGTCGGTCTGCAAGGGGTGGATAGAGAATGACGGAAGACGACGAGCTTCGACGCGTGAAAAAGCTTCGGGCGTTTTTTGCCCGTTTCGTGGCGGCAAAGGGCGCCGCCAGCGATCCCCGCATAGAGGAAGCGTTTGCCGCAATTCCGCGCGAATTGTTCGCCGGACCCGCGCCGTGGTCAATTCTGGCGAGCGGTCCGTGGCGCGGCCGCTCGGACGCGACGCCCTACGTCCAGACGCCGGACGACGATCCGGCCTTTCTCTATCAGGACGTTCTCGTTGCGCTCGATGTCGAAAGGGGCATCAACATCGGCGAACCCAGTCTGCACGCCCATTGTCTGGACGCGCTGGCGCTCCAGCCGGGGGAAACGGTTCTCCAGGTCGGAACCGGAAGCGGCTATTACACCGCCATCCTCGCGCATCTGGTCGGCGCCGCGGGGCTCGTGCATGCCCTGGAGATCGACCCTGCGCTTGCCGAGCGAACCAGGCGCAATCTCGCCGCCTGGCCCCAGGCAAGAGTGGAAGCCGGCTCCGGCGTCCGGGAGGGTCTTCCCGAGGTCGACGCCATCTATGTATGCGCCGGCATCACCCAGCCGAGCTGGGCCTGGCTCGAAGCCTTGCGCGCGGGCGGAAGGCTGCTCTTTCCGCTGCAGCCGGGGAAGGGCTTCGGGGGCATGCTGCTCATCCGGAAGCCGGTGCAAGGCGGGCTGACATGGCCCGCCCGTTTCCTGGCGCGCGCGGGCTTCATTCCGTGCGACGCGCGGCAAGACACGGAAGACAGCCATGGCCTGGCGCTGGCCTTTGCCGGCGGAGGGCTCCGAAAGGTGCAATCCATCCGGTTCGACGACAAGCCGGACGACACGTGCTGGTTCCGCGGCGAGGATTGGTGGCTGTCAACCAGCGGAGTGTGAATCTGCGGAAGATCGGAACCGGATCAACGGGCGTTCGGACGATTTGGGGACTGTCACCGGCCTGACGCTGATAATGCAGTCAAACGACTCAATCTGTGTTTAGATTGGACGATTCTACCTACCCCTAATTGCACCCTCGCAGACGAATTGAGCCGCCATGTCGTTCTCCAATTTCGTTTTCCGGCCTTTCGAGACAATCGTACGGCCGCTGGACATTCCATACACGCCGCTGCCCGCATCGGGGCCATTCGCGCTGCTGCTGCATTTCGCCGGCATGTTTCGCGGCGTGCTGGCCACAGTCGCCATTCTCATGATGCTGGTCGAGGGCATCAATCTCACGCTCATCTGGGGTATCTCGTATATCGTCGACGGGATCGGGTCCAAAGGCGCCGCGTCATTTCTTCAGGACGACTGGCCGGTCCTGGCGGTTCTGGGCGTGCTGACCTTCCCGGTGATGCCGCTGCTGATATTTTTCGCCAACACCACCAATTCCCTGGCGGTGGCGGTCAGCATGCCGGCCGCGATGCAGTGGCAAGGCCACAAGGCAGTGGAACGGCAGGATCTCAATTTCTTCCACGACACGTTCGCCGGTCAGGTGGCATCGCGTATTTCGCAGGTCTCCTCGGCCGTGCAGCAGCAAATCGTCGTCTCCTTCTACTCCGTGCCCTATTTCCTGACGCAGTTCATCGGCTCGCTCGTCCTGCTGGCCACCCTTTCCTGGCCGCTGGCTCTTCCGGTGCTTGCATGGATCGCGGCCAACGTCACCCTTGCCGTCGCCGCCGTGCCGCACTTCGCCGAGCGTTCCCGCCATGCCGCCCGGGCGCGCAGTTTGGTCGTCGGGGCGATGACAGATCTTTATGCCAATATACAGATGGTAAAGCTCTTCGCCGCCGAGGACAGCGAGGCAGGCGCCATGCGCACCGTCATGCGCGACGCCATCCGCACCCAGCAGCGTGAGCGGCGCATGCACCTGGCAACCGACAGCGGCGTCGTCGTTCTGAACACGCTTCTTTTCCTCGCCAATATCTCCATCGGATTGTGGGGTCTCGTGGCCGGTTTCGTGACCACTGGCGAATTCGTCGCATCGATCGCCATCGTGCAAAGGTTGAGCGCCAATTCGCGCGCTTTTCTGCAGATGGGGCAGCAGATCTTCCAGGCGGTCGGCACGATCCGCGATGCCATGCCGGTCGTCACCTCGCCCCCCACCATCACCGACGCGCCGGACGCCAGGGCGCTTGAGGTATCGGAAGGAAAAATCGAGTTCAAAAACATCCACTTCGAATATCGGCAAGGACAAAGGGTCATTCGCGATCTCTGCCTGACGATCCGCCCGGGCGAAAAGGTGGGGCTGGTCGGTCTGTCAGGCGCCGGCAAGTCGACGCTCGTGAGCCTGTTGCTGCGGTTCTTCGATATCGAGGACGGCGCGATCCTCATCGACGGCATAAATATTCGCGAAGTGACACAGGAGAGCCTGCGGGACAGCATCGGCGTGGTGACCCAGGACGTCTCGCTGCTGCACCGGTCCGTAGGCGACAATATCCGCTATGGCCGGCCCGAAGCCTCGCGCAGCGAGATGGAGCGCGCTGCGGAGCTTGCCGAGGCCGACGGCTTCATCATCGATCTGAAGGACAGCGAAGGCCGCACCGGCTACGATGCCTATGTCGGCGATCGCGGCGTGAAACTGTCCGGCGGGCAGCGCCAGCGCGTCGCGATCGCCCGGGTGCTGCTCAAGGACGCCCCGATCCTCGTCCTCGACGAGGCGACATCTGCGCTCGACAGCGAGGCCGAGGCAGCGGTCCAGGACAAGCTCGCGATCCTGATGGAGGGCAAAACGGTGATTGCCATAGCCCACCGGCTCTCGACGATCGCCAGCATGGACCGGATCGTCGTGCTTGAGGAGGGCCGGATCGTCGAAGAAGGAACGCCGTCGGAGCTTCTCGAACGGAACGGGCTTTATGCCAAGTTATGGAAACGGCAGACCGGCGGCTACATCCCGGATACCATGGAACACACATAACGGGGCCTTGTGGCATTCGAACAATTTGGCGCCCAGAAGGCGAGATGCGAGCAACGTCTGCTCCCTCTCCTGGTCTTTTTATGTTGAGCGCCCGAAGCAGCGGGGCTCCAGCAGATTTACGGAATACGCCGAGCCGGATGCGAACGCATGCCCGAGCGTTAGGCGCTATCAAGCACTGCCACCGGTCGATTTTGAGGGAAGACTTCTCATCCGAGAGAGGAATGGTGGAGCCAAGGGGAGTCGAACCCCTGACCTCTACAATGCCATTGTAGCGCTCTCCCAACTGAGCTATGGCCCCGTGTTCCTCAGAGCGCCGGCTTGGGTCTCCGGCGTCGATGGAGGCGGAACATAGTCACACCGCCAGTCAAGATCAAGCAGAAAATCGAAGGAAATTTCCCGTCCTGTGCAGAAACCGCCGGGCAGGGAAAAATCCCTGCCCGATCAGAAGCTTACTGGTCCGGATCCTCGTCCATATCGACGCGAATGCCCGGAACTTCTTCCTCGTCCTCGTCCTCGTCGTCGATGAAAACGTCGTCATCGCCCTCGCCATCGCCGAGATCGACGTCGTCGTCGTCCTCCAGATCCGGCACATCGTCGCCGTCACCCTCGGCTTCTGCGTCGGCCTCTTCCAGGGTGACGATTTCCGGCGCCGCCGCGTCTTCCTCTTCCTCGTCGTCCTCGGGCGTTTCTTCCACCTTCGCGGCCTTGGCCGCACGGGACGTCATCACGGCTTCGAAAATCGTGCCGCATTTCGGACAGGTAATCGGCTCGCGGTTGAGATCGTAGTATTTGGCGCCGCAGCTCGGGCACAGCCGCTTTGTGCCAAGTTCAGGTTTTGCCACTGTGCTTACCCTTCTTCGTTATCTGGCTTCGTTCTCTGGCTGATTTAAAATGGTCGGCAGCCCATAGCGTCAAGGCGTTCCGGTGTCAAAGGCAAATCAATCGAAAAACACTCTTTGAGATATTGTTCTGCACGTTGCGGACCAAATTTCAAGCACCCGCCTGCGTTTCCCACACAGCGTGCGGCCCGCACCCCGGTCCGGCGGGTGGTTTGCCGGTGAAGAGGTTAAGACCGTGCAAGAATCGCGGGCCAAGACGGATGACGCCGCCGCATCCACATGATAGGACGTGACACCTTTTGCCAATCTATCAAGTTGCGGACATTGAAAATGTCACACGATTCTGCGCCCACACCGCTGACCTCCAGCATGGGCAGCCCGCTGACCGGCACCATCCGCGTGCCGGGCGACAAGTCCATTTCCCACAGATCGCTGATGTTCGGCACCCTGGCCGTCGGGCGCACCACCGTCAAAGGCCTGCTGGAATCCGAAGACGTTCTGGCCACCGCCGATGCGATGCGCGCCGTCGGCGCGAAGATCGAAAAGCACGCCGACGGCTCCTATACCGTCGACGGCATCGGCCTCGGCAGCCTGCTGGAGCCGGATCACGTCATCGATTTCGGCAATGCCGGCACCGGCGTGCGCCTGACCATGGGCATCTTCGGCAGCCACAACATCGCCGCGACCTTCACCGGCGACGCCTCGCTCTCCAAGCGGCCCATGGGCCGCGTGCTCAACCCCTTGCGCGAAATGGGCACCAACGTGATCGCCCGCGACGGCGACCGCCTGCCGGCCTCCATCCGCGGCGCCGAACAGGCCCTGCCGATCACCTACCGGGTGCCGATGCCGTCCGCGCAGGTGAAATCCGCCGTGCTGCTCGCCGGTCTCAACGCGCCGGGCGAGACCACGGTGATCGAACCGATCCCGACGCGGGACCATACGGAAAAGATGCTTGCCGGCTTCGGCGCCGACATCTCCGTCACGCTGAACGAGGCGGGCGAAAGGGTGATCAGGCTGCAGGGCCAGCCGGAGCTGAAGCCGCAGGACATCGACGTGCCGGGCGATCCGTCCTCCGCGGGCTTTCCGATCGTCGCCGCGCTGATCGTTCCGGGCTCCGACGTCACCATCGAGAACGTGCTCCTGAACGAGCACCGCACCGGGCTGATCACGACGCTGATCGAGATGGGCGGCGATATCGAGATCGTCAACCGGCGGGAGACCGGCGGCGAGGAGGTCGGCGACCTGCGGGTGAAGGCGAGCCGGCTGAAAGGCATCACCGTGCCGGCCGGCCGCGCGCCTTCGATGATCGACGAATATCCGGTGCTCGCGGTTGCGGCCGCCTTTGCGCAGGGCGACACGTTCATGCCCGGGCTGGAGGAACTGCGCGTCAAGGAATCCGACCGCCTGGCCGCGGTTGCGCGCGGCCTGGAAGCCAACGGCATTCCCTGCGTCGAAACCGAAGACACGCTGACGGTGACGGGCGGCGCCAACGCCATCGGCGGCGGCACGGTCATCACCCATCTCGATCACCGGATCGCCATGTCCTTCCTGGTGCTCGGCATGGCGGCGCACAAGCCGGTGACCGTCGACGACGGCGCGGTGATCGCCACCAGCTTCCCGGACTTCACGGCGCTGTTCGAAGGTCTTGGCGCGAAACTCTCCGCCGATACCAGCGAGGCGGCATGATCATCGCAATCGACGGGCCGGCGGCGTCCGGCAAGGGCACGCTCTCGCGGCGGCTGGCGGATCATTTCGGCCTGCGCCATCTGGACACGGGCCTGACCTACCGTGCCGTCGCCGCGGCGCTGCTGGCCAAGGGACTGCCGCTCGGCGACGAGGCGATCGCCATCGAGATCGCGCGCAACCTCGATCTGGCGCAAATGGACAAGTCCGTCCTGTCGTCCCACGAGATCGGCGAGGCCGCCTCGCGGATCGCCGTCCTGGGCGGCCTGCGCGAGGAACTGGTCAACCTGCAGCGGCGCTTTGCCCAAAAGCCTCCCGGCGCCGTCCTGGACGGCCGGGACATCGGCACGGTCGTCTGTCCGGATGCCACGGTGAAGCTCTTCGTGACCGCCTCTCCGGAGGCGCGCGCGAAGCGGCGGACCGACGAAATGCTCTCCAAGGGGCAGGACGCGAACTACGCCTCCGTGCTGGAGGATCTGAAGCGCCGGGACGAGCGCGACAGCAAGCGGACCGTGGCCCCGATGAAACAAGCTGACGATGCGGTCTTGCTTGATACGACAGAAATGGATATAGAGACCGCGTTCCAGGCGGCTGTGGATATCGTGTCCCGCGCCTGAAGATGCCGACAGAATGCGGGGCTCACCCATGGTGTGCCCCTGTTTGCGCATCCGGAACGCATTCGGCCCCGAAGGCCACCAGTTCTTTTGGAACGACCAAGGAATTTCGGCAGGGCGCCTGTTTCAGGCGGCCTGTGACGAGACCGGATTTTCCGTCTCCCGCCCCCGCCGGCCCGCTTTTCGAGCGGCAGGATACCGCGGAAACCGCGATCCCGGGAGAAGGACAAGTCCGGAGTGCAACACCAACCCGCCGGCGGCGCGCCAACAGGCGCCAGGAGAATAAATGACTGATTACAATCCCTCGACCGAGGATTTTTCCGCTCTTCTCGAAGAGTCCTTCGTCCAGAACGACCTCTATGAAGGTGCCGTTGTCAAAGGCACCGTTGTCGCCATCGAAAAGGACCTGGCCGTCATCGACGTCGGCCTGAAGGTTGAAGGCCGCGTGCCGCTGAAGGAATTCGGCGCCAAGGGCCGCGACGGCGAAATGGCTGTCGGCGACGAAGTCGAAGTTTACCTGGAGCGCGTCGAAAACGCTCTCGGCGAAGCTGTCCTGTCGCGCGAAAAAGCCCGCCGCGAGGAAAGCTGGGTCCGCCTGGAAGTCGCGTTCGAAGCCGGCGAAAAGGTCAACGGCCAGATCTTCAACCAGGTCAAGGGCGGCTTCACCGTCGATCTGGACGGCGCCGTCGCCTTCCTGCCGCGCTCGCAGGTCGATATCCGTCCGGTGCGCGACGTCACCCCGCTGATGCACACCCCGCAGCCGTTCCAGATCCTTAAGATGGACAAGCGCCGCGGCAACATCGTGGTGTCCCGCCGCGTCGTTCTGGAAGAAACCCGCGCCGAACAGCGCTCCGAACTGGTGCAGAGCCTGGAAGAAGGCCACACCGTGGAAGGCGTGGTCAAGAACATCACCGACTACGGTGCGTTCGTCGACCTCGGCGGCATCGATGGCCTGCTGCA
>ENA-ORCZ01000140-ORCZ01000140.1-marine-metagenome-genome-assembly--contig:-NODE-140-length-65771-cov-4.577526_pt1 | contig 65771 bp, 58 predicted proteins | sample MGYA00237785_ERZ508519 | MGnify/ENA primary metagenome ERZ508519 (study PRJEB26189, sample SAMN06268790) | marine metagenome | isolation source: Bioluminescent Bay, La Paraguera, Puerto Rico | place...
CTCCGCGGCTCTCGCCTTGTGCGCGCAGGCGATACCCCTCCCCGCTTCCGGTCCTTGACCCGGCTCCCCCGTTTCCGACGACGCGGAAAATGAAACGAGCCAATTCGGTGGATTTCAGGGAAACAGGAGCAAATCAATGAACTCGGTTTATGCAAGCACAGCACGTTTTGATATCGACCGCGCCTTGAGCGAGGACGAACTACGCCGCTTGGCCCCGTCGATCTTTGCAACGTCCGCTCACGAAAGCCGTTCCGAACGGTTCCAGCCGATTGCGACGATAGACATCTTGCGTGGCCTGATGGACGAAGGCTTCATGCCGGTGGGCGCCAAACAGGGCAACCCTCGCGATGACAGCAAGCGCGATTTCACAAAACACCTTATCCGGCTGCGCCGCCTCGACGAGGACGCAAAATATTCCGTAGGTGATACCGTCTGTGAAATCCTTCTGAAGAATGCCAATGACGGCACATCCGCTTATGACATCATGGCCGGCTTGTTCCGCATCCGGTGCATGAACTCTCTTGTCTCGCACAGCTCGACCATCGACAGTGTGAAGGTCCGGCACAGCGGCGACGTGGGTAGCAAGGTCATTGATGGAACCTACCGTGTCCTGAAGGAAGCCGAAAAAGCACTGGTCGCGCCTGCCGACTGGAGCGGATTGACGATGGACCGCGACGAAAAACAGATCTTTGCGGAAGCCGCTCACATCGCCCGCTTCGGGGACTGCGAAGGTGAAACCAACACCCACATCAAGCCGAGCCAGCTCTTGAGCCCGCGCCGGTCTGGGGACGTGTCAAGCGATCTTTGGACAGTCTATAACGTGTGCCAGGAAAATTGCCTACGTGGTGGCCTTCGCGCAGCGTTTCGGGATGAACACGGGCGCATCCGGCGCACGAGCTCACGGGCGGTCAACGGCATTGATCAGGACATTAAGCTCAACAAGGCGCTTTGGGTTCTTTCTGAAAAAATGGCAGAGCTCAAGGGACTGAAAGCAGCAGCCTGACGGGCAATGCATTGGCTGGCGGGGAGAGCTGCCAGCCAATACGCTCTACCATCGAAATTTCGAGATTGACGCTGTCGAGGCGGACCAGCCCTGACGGGCCGGGCTGAACCTGGGGAGGGGCTTCGCCCCTACGGCGCGCGGCCCAGGTCCTCCAAAGCAACAGGATCGCGCCGGCGCACCTGCCTGATCGCGTTCCTTCTCCGAACCTGACCCGCTCCCCTACCTCATGAACACGGTCCGGCTGACAGCCGGTCAGAAGTCTTGTTCGGGGCTCCGCCCCAGCCAGGTCAAGGATAAACCGCTACGCGGCCGCCAGCGGGGTTTCCCCACGCTCCGCGGCTCTCGCCTTGTGCGCGCAGGCGATACCCCTCCCCGCTTCCGGTCCTTGACCTGGCTCCCCCGTTTCCGACGACGCGGAAAATGAAACGAGCCAGCCCGGCCAAGTTCAGGAAACAGGAAACAAACCAATGACCGCAACCTTTACCGCCACCTACAGCCCGGAAGACAACAAGCTGCGCCTCTACGCAGACCACAGGCTTGATGCTGAGACATACGCTCGGGTTAAAGACATGGGCTTTAAATGGGCTCCGAAACAGGAGCTTTTCGTTGCGCCGCGTTGGACGCCCGACCGTGAGGATTTGTGCGTTGAGCTTGCTGGCGAGATTGAGCCGGAATTTACGACGCTGGCCGAACGCGCAGAGGCGAAGGCCGAGCGCCTGGACGCTCTTGCGGACAAGCGACAGGCTCAGTCGAGTGCATTCCTGCGTGCCGCTGAGAATCTTTCGCAAGCGTTCCACATGGGCCAACCCATCCTTGTTGGTCACCACTCAGAACGGAAAGCCCGCAAGACACAAGAGCGGATGCACAACGCCATGGACAAGTCGGTTAAGGCTGCAAAGTCCGTTCAGTATTGGCAATGGAAAGCGGCAGGCGTGGAAAGCTTCGCGAACATGAAGAACAGCCCACGCGTTCGCGCCAATCGCATCAAGACGCTGCTTGCCGAGCTGCGTGACCTTCAGCGTGACGTCAATCATGCGCAAGTGTGCTTGTCCATCTGGCAAAAGGTGGAAACCGAAGACCAGATCAGGAAGCTCAGCCGTGCCCATGTAAACGGTAATGCCCTTGTCAGTTGGGAGCGAGCGAAGGAGCTTGAAGACGGCGAAATCAGCCCCCAGGACTTCCGCACACGCTGCATTGAGAGCGCCAAGAGGGCTATCAATAGTCCAAAGCGCCGCCGCTGGATTGACCACATTCTCAACCGGCTTGCGTATGAGCGGGACTTGTTGGGACCGGTGGTGCGATATGAAGGCGAGCTTTCGCCGGTCATCCTGCAAGCTTTTGCCCGTGAACATGGCGCGATGAAACCGAGTGCAAAGGCGGTGCCGGAAGGCTTTGCCCTGGAAAGCGCCGTACCGCTGCCACTTCACATTTCGAGCGAAAAGGCTGTGACGCTTTCGGCCGACGATTGGCGCGATCTGATGCAGTCGGTCGGGTACACGGTGCCGGAGAAGAAAGACGCTAAACCGCCGATCCTGAATTTCAGGGCAGGGGAGCTTGTTGCACCCAACCGCTTCCATGCCGGTGAAACGCAGACATTCCGGCAGATCGAATTGACCAAGGCCGAATATGCCAAAGTCTGGGCTGACCAGCGCGGAACCAGAACCAGCGTTTGCGGGACGTTCCGTTTCAAGATCTGCATCGATCCGACCGCGCCTGGAGCATATTTTTCGCGTCCCTGGGTGGCCGTGTTCCTGACGGACTCCAAAGAGCACCCGGCACCGGAAAGTTTCGAGAAGCAAGCCAACACCGCTTGAACATTCGAGCACGTGAGGGGGCGTGTCCCCCTCAATATCTCCCGACCTTCCGCGTATGCAGGCCAGTCATGAAGAAGTCAGTCTATAGCCGCCCCAACAAACCCATGTTTATTCCCATCCAGCGTCGCAACAGTGGGGCAATTCCAGAAATCCGGGAAATCCAAGAACCGCTTGTGATTGATCGGGCCAGCGAATGCCACGTGACGCCCGCAGATGTCGCGGCCCGCATGGTCGACTATCTCGGCCGACCTGGCGACTTCAACATGCTTGAGCCGAGCGCAGGCACGGGCGCGCTCGTATCCGCGCTGCTGGCCAGCGGCCATAGTCCAAATGAGATCTGCGCAGTGGAGCGCCACCATAAACTTGCCCGCACTGTTCGCCGCTTGGGTGTTGCCGTATTTGAGGAATGCTTTTTTGAATATGCGGAGCGCGTCAGGGGTCGAATTGAGTTTCCCCGCATCATCATGAACCCGCCGTTTTCCCAGGTGCGCAAGCACATGAAGGCCGCGCGCTCGCTGCTCGGCAGAAACGGCCATCAAGGCCCCTCGACCCTGGTTGCACTCGTGCCGATCACGTTTGAACATGAGGGCGCGGAAACGATGGAGATTCTGCCGGAGGACACGTTTTCGACGTGTCGCGTGAGAACGAAGATCGTGCGAATTGAAGCTTAAAGGGGAGGGGGGTAAAAATTTTTACCCCCTCTTGGCGGAAAGAGTGGCGGGCCGATTCTTAATTCAATGCCCCATTTTTCGTATGCTATTCAGTGGCCCTTGTGCCGCGTTCGCTGGTTTTCGTTAATAATGTCAGTCAGTTGCTCAGGTCAGGCGATTCGTTAATGCCCGTTAACTTTAAAGTTGTTGACCCCCCAAGAATCGTGTCTATTCTTATTTCCGGTTAAAAGACGTCTTCTCTTAATTTGGCGGAAATCGTGAAGAGAGCAGCAGAACATCGTTTCGAAGAAATCGTGCCAGACGCGAACATGTCTGCTTTTTTGCGGTCAATGTGTGAGGACTATAATGCGCTCACAGAAACAATTGATCAAACAAGCAAGGTACATTTTCCACCAAACGCCCAAAAGCGGCTAAGGCGGTTTACGGCCTCTGAGGCGTCAGAGTTAATCGGTGTTTCTACTCGCTACCTTGGAATGATAGCTGATGAGATTGAGCTGGAAACCGAGCGCGACGGTCGGAACGCAAGGTCGTACAGCCTCAGCGACATGAACACCTTGCGGAACGCTCTCGCAGAGAAAGCGGGCTACGATACCCCAAAGGGTATTGGCTACATGCCTCGACGCCGCGAAGGCGACCCTATGCGAGTGGTCGCGCTGTCAAACTTTAAGGGTGGTTCTGCCAAGTCAACTACGGCCATTCATCTAGCGCAACACCTTGCCCTTCGCGGATATCGTGTCTTGTTGCTCGATTTGGATCCTCAAGGATCCGCCAGTGCCATGTTTGGGGTACCGCCTGAAAAGACTGACGACGATGCGACTAGCTACGCGTTTCTTAGGTCCGAAGATCCCCGGCCGATTTCTGAAGTGGCTCTCAAAACATATTTTGAGGGTCTGGATTTAGTTCCGGGGGGGCGGAGCCTTTCATATTGGGAGTTCGATGCGCCGCGTGTATCGGTCGAGGCAAAATATCACCAAGGGCAGCTTTTGAGCCGTGTAGCGGAATTGAATGAGAGGCTGTCTTCTGGATCGCTGAACATTGAGCAATCGAAGAACGTTAAGGCCGAAATCGAAAATCTACAGCAGGAGGTGCGCGATCTTTGGTTCGACCGCGCCTATTTCGCTCGCTTGTCCTGGGCCTTGCAGGACGTGAAAGATGATTATGATATCGTCGTTTGCGACACAGCACCCAACCTTGGATATGTGACGAATGCCGCAATGTTTGCGGCGGATCATCTTGTCGTGACCATTCATCCGCAATGGCTCGATTGTGAGTCTATGGCTCAGTATCTCTACACCTATCTCCGGCAGCAGCAGGAATTTGAACTGGCGATGACCAGCATCAGCGGCGCAAACTATGAGGTCGCGAAGAGCTTGCATTATTTGATCACTCGCCACGACACGAACTCGTCACCGGAAGCCTTGGTGATCGGTATGCTTCGAAACCACCTCTCAAATGTGCTCCACAATGTGATGGTGAAATCTAGTGCAATCGCCGAAGCGGGCACGTACCAGCAATCACTTTATGAGGCGGATCGCGGTCGATTTACACGTAAGACCTTCGAGCGTGTAATGGAGGCGATGAAGGCCGTGAATCAAGAAATTGAACACATAATTACATCTTCATGGGGGCGGAAATGAGCAAACGCGCAGACGCCCGAGACGCACTAACCGAAATTTGGAATAAGCCGCGGTCGCAGAAGTCTCGACCAAAGCCCGACGTCAGCGAACAGCCCGAACGGTCAAATGCAAATCCATTGGATCTAATGTCTGATGTGATGGCTGGCATTGGTGCGCCCACGGGCGCAACTCAAGGAAACGAAATCCAGATGTTGGATCCCAACATTTTGGATGACTCTCCTTTCCGGGACCGCATGGACGTCGATTCTGATCCGGAGTTAGAAGGGCTCACCGAAACAATACGGGCAGCCGGTCAACAAGTTCCGATCTTAGTGCGTCCGCATCCAGAAATTCCTGATCGTTACCAGATTGCCTACGGTCATCGCCGGAAACGCGCGTGCCTTCAGCTTGACCGCTATGCGCGGGCGATTGTGAAAAACCTGTCAGACGATGAACTGATAGTTGCTCAGGCAATTGAAAACCGAGAGCGCAAGGACCTCACCTTTATTGAAAAGTGCCTTTTTGTGTCCACGCTCAAGCAGCGTGGCGTCACTCGGGCATTAATCGCTAAAGCTCTGGGCAGTGCTGGGACGAAAAACGCAGTCAACTATTACACGATGGCGGAAGATATTCCCGAATACGTCTTGCGAAAAATAGGCCCTGCGCCCTCGATAAAGGGGCCTAAATGGCAAACGTTGGCGGCCCATTTCAAAGCTAAGGAACTTCCGTCGAAAAAACAGAAGGCGCTAGATGCGTTGCTTCAGTCTGAAGCCTGGGCAGCACTTACGTCTGACGGTCGATTCAGTGCACTGCTCAAGGAATTGAACAAGTGCGATCGCACTCAAAGCACCGCGACTGCGGAAAAGTCTACCTGGGAGGGGCCAAACGCCAACCTTGCCGCCGATATCCAAAGATCAAAGGCCGGTCTGCAATTGAAGTTTAGGACTGCCGAAGCTCAGGACTTTGGAGCATATGTCGCGAACAATCTGGATCGGCTTTTCGCTGAATACCAATCAGGAAAGGAAACAAAAGACTAGAGGCTAAACAAAAGAACCCGCCACAAGGGCGGGTCCTAATTGAGATAGGCACAGGTGCCTAAAATCTCAGTCGCACAACTAAGATTTTAGAATCACTTGTGACGCAAGGCAAGTTCTGTCTAACGACAGGACACGGCTTATTGCGTCTTTCTGCCCGTCTCCCAACCAAATTCCATAGGTCCGGTTGCGTTGGTTCGTTTCCGGGGAAGGGGGACTTATGTCCACTGCTCAGCAGATTGCGAGCTTTCGCAAAGTTTCTGCAGGGGTCCTTGCAAGCGCTCATTTGGCCGCGCAGGACGATAGACCTGCAGTTCTGAAAAAGGATGTTTCGCTGGTTCTCAAGCGCGTTGCACCGGCGCTTGGTATCGAAGGAACAGCCTACCACGTGCTCGATATCCTTTTGGGGCTCGTCCAGGGCGACGACTTCAAGGCGGGCCGGCGTCCGGTCGTGGCAATCTCTAACCAGCGTCTTGCAGATTACACCTGCAAAACCACGCGCACGGTTACACGTTGCCTGAAGAAACTCGTTGAGGCGGGGATCCTCGCTTACCGTGACAGTCCCACAGGGCGACGTTTCGTATATCGGGGCCGGGCAGGGGAGGCCGAGCAAGCCTATGGCCTGGACTTTACCCCGGCGTGTTTCAATCTGGAGGCCTTCAAGCAGCAGGCAGATGCCTTTCAGCGTCGTCTCAAGGCGGAACAGGAAGCAAAGCGCACCATCACGCGGCTTTCGCGCGCAATTGCCGACATGGCAGAAGCGGATCCGGCATCGTTTCACGACTTTTTCACGAGCGCGCAGACCGTCGTCAAACGCGATCAGTTGACCTTGGCAGAGCGGGCCGAGATGTTGCGGAGCCTTTATGAAGAAGCCCTGGCACTCCACGAAGCCAACACCGATAAATCTAATGATAAAATGTCATGCGCGGGTGACATTGATGTCAGCCCTTTATCTATTACAACCCAAACCGACTCTCTAAGAAGTAATAACGAACGGACTTGCTCTAACGAGCAAGACACTAACCTATCAGCTGACAACGGCTACGCCGTTGAAATGGCTCTTGAAAGAGAGCCTTGCGGCGGGCGCACAGAACTGCAACCGCCTAAACCGCAAGCGGCAAGGCCAGTGGGAGGCAAATTACCGGAACCGAACCTCGATGGAGTGTCCATCGGTCTCATTCGGGCAGCCTGTACCCAGGTGCAAAGTGAAATCGGGCTTTCGTTCTCCGACTGGCCACGGCTGTGTCAGGCCGCAGATCACTTGCGGATTTTGATCGGCCTCAGTCCTGCCGGCTATCAAAATGCCGTCGAACGGCAAGGAAAATTCCTGGCCGCCGCTTGCCTTGTCGTTGTCGCTGAAAAAGCCTTGCGAGATCCGGACCTAATCGCATCCCCGGGCGGATATTTCCGCGCTATGATCGACCGGGCAGGGGAGGGCAAACTGCACCTCCACAAGTCGTTGCATGGCCTGGTTTGAAGCCATGCAACGTGCGACCACCGTGCTGGCGGTGCTTTCGAGAGCATAGCGTATTCTCCCGCCAAACAACACTATGCATCCTGATAGGAAAACGCAGCACGATGCCATGCCAGTTTCTCTCGATGTTTATCGTTGATTGGAAGAGGCTTTTCCCAGCGCAGCAATGCCTTCGCATTGGGACCAAGCGATGGAGAGAACAACGGCTTCCCTGTATTTTCGAAACTCACAAGACCGCTATCGAATGCCGCATCCCAGAGGGCCGACAGAAGCAGTCCGTTGTGAACGTCAAGCCGCTCGGCGTCGCTTTCGCAGTTTTTCCAAGGCTTGATATGAGAGGCGCGGAGGAGTGCTTTGTCGGCAATGCCCGTCAAGGGGCAATGTCCCTGCCAGTATTTCATCAGCCGCTCACGGAAAATGTTCTGACCAACCCGCTGCACCACAAGTCGTTCCGCTTCGGTTGTCGAAGGAAGACCGTTTGTTTGGTGCAGAAACTCGTGAAGCGGTGCATCCGGAAGGCTCACGGCGAGTTCGTAAACTCGCGGCATCACAGCATATAGCATCGGTAAGGAAGGAAACCGAAAGCGCGCGAGGCCTGGGCCATCTGCATCAACGTGTTTCAATCCGATCTCTGCGATAACGCCGGGGTGATCAAGCGCGAGAACCCATCCGCCTTCAGTTTCATGTGCGAACCACAGCGAGCCCTGTGCTGTCGTAGAAGTGTATCGTCGCCAGCCATTGATTTCGCCATGTGTCCGGCGAAAGCCATTTTGGAACGCGACTTTTTCGCATTCCTGCTGGACGATGAAGGATTGGGGCGTCTCAATCATCAAAAGTCCATCGCAAACAACCGGGCTTCAGAAGGCGTGGAAGAAAGCTGGACGCGCAATGCCTGATGATCAGGCGTGATTTGTGAGGGGGCCGTAGTTGTCGTGATGATGTATTGAAATGGCGGAGGACTTACCTTCTTCTCCAAGCTGAGCGCGAAATCGAAAAGATTCGCGTAGATGCTGGCGTCGAGATCTGCTTCTCGTGGACTGTCGTGAATAAGAAACGAAGGTATGTCGGCCTTGCCATTTGCGGCAAGGATCATCGCGGCGAGGTCGAAGGCGACTATCTTGAATGACTCCACCGCGGCCGTTGATAGCCCGGCGCCGCGTTCCAGTGATATTTCCGGATGGAGGCCGTTGCCATCGAGCTTCATGTTGCCGAAACACCCTTGCGGCATCAGAGACGCAACGAGCTGTTGAAAGTGCGTTGCCAGAGCACCTATTGCTTCCGCAGCGCGCTCTCGCTCCAAGGCCATCTTTTGCCGCTGACCTTCGAGCATTCTTTCAACGCTAACCAGGCGTTGAACTATTTCGACGCGATCGCTTAGCTGGCGGTCGAACCAGCTAGCTTCTCTCACCAAGTCCTGAGCGCGATTGATAGCCTTGTTGGCGTCAGAGACCTGCTGTTCGAGCTGGGAAAAAGACTCGTCAATTTTGGCAATCTCACCATCCAATCGAGCGATTTCCTGATCGAGTCTTTCGATTTCTCCCGGCAACGCCAGTCTCTGACGATCTAGCTCAGCTACGTTTTCCTCGGTCCGTTCAATTCGCGCTCTTACCTCATCAAGGTTACATCGTTGCAAAGACACCCCGCATCCATTGGCTATCACTTCATCGATGCTGACATGGCAAATTGTGCAACGGACAATAACACCGGTCTCAAGTCTCGCTTGCTCGGTTCCTTGTTCGGCGCGTGCGGCGGCAATCTGACTCGGCAGGCTGTTCAATAGGGCTTTCTTTTCCGCCCTCTCGTCGCTGCTTTTGTTCCGATCGGCCTGCAGAGTGTTGCGCTTGGTACGCAGATCGTCGCCAGGGCGATTGCCCTTGGAGTGCTCGGTGCCGAGGGCCTTCGCAAGTTCTTCATTCGCCTTGTCGATCAGCTCTTTGCGAACGATCTCCTCCGTCGGATCACGGTCTTTGGGGAAAGAAAGGCTTTCACAAAGCTCGTCGAACCTTTGACCTTGGAACCAATCGAGATGGCCAAGCTTCTCACGCAGACTGTCGCGCTCACGTGTACGCGCTCGGGCCTCCTTCGTTGCTTGAACCTCGTCCGCGGAGAGCGCCCCGATAGCCAGGCGCACAACCGTCAGCCTTGTCTCAAGAGAAAGCTCCTGTGCAGGTGATCCCGAGCCGGACCGTTTGGATCGCCAGTCGAAAACGTCATCCAGACGGCATTCCTGATCGCGCGTGAGCCATGCCAGCAGGACGTCCCAGACTTGCTCTGCCTTCAAGTTGTCTGGAACCTGATCTCGATACTGGGCACAAAATCTGTCGGAGATCGCCGGCGCTATCGTTGGAGGTTCGGTGCCGACCAGAAGCTGATCAAATGTCTCTTCAATACTATCTGCGCGGGTGGCACGGGACGGCAGGTTTATGCCAATCGGACGGGTGACCACCCAGCACTCGCCATCAATGATGACTTCGGCACCAACAAAGCCGTTCGGCAACTTTTGCTGCATGAGCGGGCGCTGGTCCTCGTTGGCGAAGCTACGCTCGCCCAAGCAGTATCGGATCAGACGGCAGAACGTCGTTTTTCCGCTGCCATGAGGTGTCGCACCGGTTCCGTTCATCGACAGATCGGGCGACCAGATGATATTGACCCCGCGCCGCAGTTCGATGTCGCGCAACAGGGTCTGGGGATCCCGCCAGAGCGCTAATCGCCGAACCCAAAGACGCGGCCCTTGCTGATCTTCCGGCAAGTTGAATTCAATCTCGGCTGGCTGAAACAGATCAGGCTGCAAGGCGGCCCTCCCGGATGAAGGGTAAGATTTCGGCTGAAACCATCGCCAGCCCGTGATCCAGATCCACACCTTCCAGCCTTGACCAAGCGAAGATTGCGCGGCCAACGTGAGGATCGCTTGCATTCATGGTCGATCGCTCAAGCCTCGAACCCGCGCTCCATCGTGTGCCGTCGGACGAGACCTCCAATACTGCTGATGAAACGAGGTCATTGAAGGCCGCTCCCCAAGCAGCATTCGTTGGCGGAACAAGCTGGGTAACGCCTGTCGAGTGTGCCATGAGACGTTGCCATTCTCGGCGATCCGCTTCCGACAGGAAACCATCAAGCAAACCCGGTTGCAGACAGGCCAGCGCGGCCAGACGGACGCGGCGGGCGTCGGAAGGCTCTGGCAAAATGCCCAGCATCGCCCGAAGCTGGGCGCGTACCCTGTCACGCTCATATATACCCTGCGGCCAAGCCCAAACTGCATCCCCGAACTGTTCAAGCGGCGGAAGTTGGATCGTTTGCACGGCGACTGAAGTAGCATCCTCCATGCCGAGAGCGGCAAACGTCCCTTCCTGCTCCATCCGATCCCAGGCGTCGAGGACAAGGCGGCGCGTGCGGTATTCGCCGTGTTGACGGATTTCCTTTTCCTTGAGGACCCGGAAGGTTTCCGAGGGGTATTCGGGACCCTTCACGTCGGCGGGGTCCAAGATGTAGCGCAGATCCTCGCGGGTCAGGCCGTAGGCGCGGGCGTAGAAGGCGTCGAGATCGGCGCGCAGGTCGGCGCGGCGGTCCTCGTTCCAGGCGAAGGGCGGGCCGTCATGGCCCAGATCGCGGGCGAAGGGGGCGAGGCTGTGCGAGGTGTAGGTGAGTTCCAGCACCTTCGGGGTGATGAAGGCGAGGCGGGGTTCGGTGTAGAAGTTTGGGGGAAAAACAGGCAGTTGAAATAGATATTGGAAAGTCAGATTAGTGCCGCCGAGCTTTCTTCGCTCGGCATAGTCTAAGGGCAACGATGAAAGGTTCGCGATTAGCCCCGGAACTAGTTCCAATCTTTCGGCCGAGAGTGCGAGCGGCAGGGAATCCCCCGCCGCAGAGCGTGGAAAGACAGCTGAGATAAGGGTTCGCTCATTCGTGGTGTTCGTGATCTTGCGCCATCCATAGAGCCACTCACGCTTCCAGCCCTGGCGTTCAAGTCGTGAAGCAACTTCCGAGTGCGGAACCCAGTATCGCGGAATTGGATCGATTTCTGGATCTGCCTTTTGTTCCCTTGTCAACTCTGTCGCAGCATCTTCAGTTACACCATAACTCGACCATCGATGATCGTAGATGTGCATCATTTTGGCCTCGTAGAGCGGTACGTAACGGTTGCCGCCGCTGACAGGCTCAATCCAGTCAGCACCATCTTTGGCGAGGCCAAGTTCAGCTAAATCATGCGCGGTTCTAAACCATTCCGAGTCTTCGGCCATATGCCAAATGCGAGTGTAGAACGCGGCTTCCCATGGGTTCCCTTCAGGGCCGATTGACTCATTTATTAGCACATCGGTCGCAGAGTAAAATTTCGAGAGCAATTCGGCATCTGCCCGGGATCGCACAACCGGAGCAGTTTTTGTATTGGGATTCAGTTTCTTGATGGTTTCAGCAGAGAGCGAAAAATTTCTTGCATCGTCAATTATTTGGCTTGGGTCAGTCAGGAAAAACGCAAAAATCGCTTCTCTTTCATTCCGCCCCAAGGTTAGGAGCGTGAACTTGAAGCTTCTATGGACGCCTGAAAAAATCGGAGCAGAGTTCTCGAAGTCTATCAATCGCGCCAAACGCTGAGCCTCAACCAAGTGTGCGAAGAAGGGTGCGGTCGTGGCATCCGTTGCAATTCCGGTTGGGACAATCACCCCGGACCGTTTCCGCGAAAGGTTGGCGAACAGTTCCGCGAATAGCGCATAGGTGTTCACGTCACCCCGCCCGGTCAGGGCAAAACGCCCCCCATCCTCACCCGGCACTCGGGCAAACTCGCTGGTCGCCTCGGCCTCGCGCTTGGCCATGGTGAAGGCATCGAACAGGGCACGATCCGCGCTGCCGGGTGCCGCCCTTTCCAAGGCCTTGATCAACCTGTCCCGCGCGGCCTTGTTCGGCGCATTGGCGATCTCGGGTGAGCGGGACGCGAAGAACTCCTGCTCCTGCAGCTTGATCCGCTCCCACGGCGGGTTGCCCAACACCACGTCGAATCCGCCGCGCTGCATCACATCGGGGAATTCCAGCGGCCAATGCATTGCGCGGGCGTTGCGGGCGGCCCTGGGCGCGTCGACCATCGCCTGGCGCATCTTGCCCTGATTGAGGGCCATCCACAGCTCTTCGGTCGTCGGCACCGTCCGCTCCGACGCCCCGGCCGGTGCTCCGCCGACCTTGGGCAGCAGGAAGGCCGCCACATAGAGGTCCGCCGCCGCCTTGGCGCGGACAAAGGTCTGCCCCTTGCGCAGTTCCTTGAACCGCTTGGCCTTGGCGCCGATCTGCTCGACCGTATTCTCGGGCAAGTCGCGGAAGCCCGAGAAATCCAGCGCCAGCGGCTTCATCGCGGGCATCGACGCCTGACCGGTGCCGAAGTCGAACCCGCCTTGGCCCGCCGTCGCATCGCGATTGGCCTTGAGGTAGTATTTCGCGGTTTCCTTGTCGTCGCCGGTCAGCGGCTTGTAGGCGGCATCGGGAATGCCGTCCTGCAGCACCTGCAGGTCGAACACCCCCAGCAGCGCATCACCGCAGCGGATCTGCGCGTCGAAGAAGCCTAGGGGAAGGCCGGGGTCTACCGTCTCGATCCACAGCGCGACCTTGGTCAGCTCCACCGCCATCGGGTTGCGGTCCACCCCGTGGATACAGCAGCGGGCGACATCGCGCAGGGCATGGCGGAAGTCGGACAGCGAGGGCGTGCCCTCGGCCCGGATGCGGGCAAGTCGCGTGGCGATTCGGCGGGCGGCGGCCAGTAGGAAGTGGCCCGAGCCGCAGGCAGGGTCGATGACCGAGAGTTTCAGCAGCGCTTTGGCCGGGTCGTCCGCCTCGGCCTCGGTCTTGTCGAGCACGGGGTCGAGCGCGGTGTCGAGCAGCGCCTGCACGAGGCTGTCGGGCGTGTAGTAGGAGCCGGTGGTCTTGCGCTGGTTGCCCTTCTGCTCGGCCGCCTCGGAGGCGAAGACCAGCGTCTTGCCGTCATCGCCCAGCTGGGGCTGCAGTTCGAGGAGGGATTCGTAGACCGAGCCCAGTTCCTCCGTCTCCATCGCGCGCCAGTTGACCGGGACCATACCGTTCTTGTCGGCGAGCCAGGAGAGGCGATAGAGCGCCTCCATGAAGGCGCGGTTGCGCAGGCGGGCGGTCTCGAGGTGGGGCAGCCTGTCCGCTGCAAACAGGCCGCCGAGAGCGGGCAGCGCGAGGGCGGGCTGGCCCTGCGTGAGGGCGCGGAAGACGATCTTCACACCCTCGTAGCGGTCGTGATGCTTGTCCCAGGTGGCGGCGCGGTAGCATTGCTTGCGCAGCGACTGGAGCGAATAGCCCTGGGCGTAGAGGGCGCGGGCCTCGGGCTTGGCCTTTTCGGGGTGAAGGAGGTTCCGGTCCTCGGCCACCATGAGGAAGATCAGGCGGTAGACGAGGCGCAGGAGTTCGTTGAACCACTCGGTCAGGTTCACTTCGCCGGAATGCAGTTTCGCGGCGAGGTCGGGGTTTGCTTCAAGGTAGCCCGAGCCAAGGAGCTTGAGGGCCAGCTGGACCTGACCAGCCAGGCGATCACGTGCGGCTTCGCCTTCCTTGGAGCCGGCATCGCGCCAGCGTTCGAGAGGGCAATCGGTGGCGGGGGTGTCTGCCGCGCCGAAGCGGGTGCGGTGGATCAGCAGCCAGAGGACAGCGAAGGACGCGATTTCCTCGTTGGTGAACATCTGCGCCAGATCGGCCTCGATATAGGCCGGGCGGGTCAGGGAGGCATTGTCGCGCATGAGGCGCAATTGCATCCCGTTGGTCACGATGCCCCAAAGGGCCTCGTCACGATCATTCAGGTGGTCCTGAAGGGCGAAGGCCGGAGAGCGCGACCTGTCCGTCGAGAGCGTCGGGCTGCGGCGATCAAGCAGTTCAGACGGAGGGACGACTACAACGGGCACACGGTCGGACGCGATCAGGGCGATCGGTGCCGCTGCTGGGGCGAGGTCGGAATACCCGAAGGTTTCCTTGAAGAAGTCGGCAATGAAACGCGCGGTTGCTGCGGCTGAGGGGTGTTCGATCTTCACAAAGGCGTCGAAATGCGATTGGCCTACACGGAAGGCGGTGGCGATTTCCTCGCGGATCTGGAGACCTTTGCGAACCCCGTATTCCTCGGGGGATTGCTCGGGTGCCTGGCGCTGATCAATCTTGGCGATCATCGCAGGTGCGATCAGGTTGCCTTCGAGGCTTAGCGACGGCCATGCGGACATATCGGTAATTGGTTTGCGGGCCATGGTTACACTTCCCCCGGAACAAGAACGAAGAGGCCGATGACGTCTGGGGGAATGATCGGCTCAACACTGACACGCGACGCGGAACCGGCGGCAGCACGAAGGCGGGCATGATCCTCAACCAACTCCGCGGCACGCTTTTCCACGAAATCGGCAATCGGGCCGCCCAGCAGGTCAAGAAGGGCCGCCTTCGCCGTATTGATCATCCGATCGCGGGCGACAGGCGCGAGATCAGCAGCCGCGGGAGAGGCAAGCAGCGCGCGCGCCGCGCTGCCAGACGCAATCACCGTGTTGCTGTCGAGTGCAACAAGAGCGGCTTCTTCTGCCAGCAAAAGGCGCTCGCGCCGAGCATGAACCGTGAGCTTGTAGCGAATACGCAATAGAGCGACACGCGTCATCTGAGTGACGGCGGCACTCGGCCAGGCCCCAACACGACCGACGCCCAGATCCGGCAATGCTTCGGTGTCAAGAGAGGCTTCAAGCAGGCTTTCCGCCAAGGATGATGTCAACGGATGGGTTCTGGTCAGAAGCGAAGCCCCAGAGGGTACCGGTTCCTGTGTTGCGAGCTTCAGAGAGCCGTTCAGGCCTCGCTGCTCCAGCTTTTCCTTCAGACTATCCTGAAGGGCATGCACGTGAGCGAACTGAAGCGATTTCTTCCTTTCGAGAGGAACTCCGAACCGAGACATCGCGCGCTCTAGGAATTCGAGCGTTTCCGCCGGAGACCCAAGCAGGGATTTCACCTTGTCCCATTCAGGGGCGACTTCACTTGGTTTCATTGCGTTTTGTGCAAACCGGGCCCGCGACCGTTTTTCATTCTCGCTCGCATCACGCCAGCGGGTCTCCATCACCTGAATGCCGTCTCCAAGTTGCAGGTCAAGCGTCAATTGCTTGTGGCTGCCACCGCCACGGCGAAGCATCATCGCGGCCATAAGTGCATCGGTGACCGGTCCCCGCTCGTCGGGAAGAGGCACAGTGACGCCCGTCGCCTTGCGGATTTCCTCGGCTTTGCGAAGAATGACGTCCAAGACGGCACCGTCGATGGCGCTGTCGGGCGAAAACATCATGATCGAGCGAACGAGTTCGGCGGGTTGCCCGAAACGATCCACGCGACCTTCACGCTGTTGATGGCGCGTCGGATTCCAGGAAAGGTCGTAGTGGATCACGGTGTCGAACAGCTGTTGAAGGTTGATCCCCTCCGACAGGCAGTCCGTGGCGACAAGGATGCGCTGATCTGTGGCGGCACTTTCTTCCGCCGTCATTTCCGCGACGCGATCACGACGTTCGTCCGGCGTCAATTCACCCGTCACGGCCTGCACATTGAGTTTCGGGAAGGCCTTACGAAGCCCTTCCTTCACGTGTTCGGCAGTGGCGAGATAGCGGCAGAAGACCACGGGGTTAGCGCCGTCTTTGATCAAGGGTTTTAGGGCCTTGATGAGGGCGTTCAGTTTGGGGTCTTCGGCCGCAAGAAGTTCGCTGGCCTTGTCGAGTAGCCCTTGGAGAGCGGGATCATTTGAGAAGACGGTGTTTGGCTCGATGTCCACGGCGTCTTCGTCATCGCCATCTTCGTCGTATATCTGCGGCTCGAGGCGGTCGTCTTCATTGGAAGCCCGGTTTCGCAACGCGCTCATTGCGGCTGCGGGTGACGATCCGACACAGCGCATCAGCGCCAGAGTACCCCAGAAGGCAAGGCGGCGATCCTTTTGCGCGTCTCCGGCCCGAGACACGACCGAGAAGCAGTAATCAAGTACGGCCTCGTGGAAGGATCGATGTGTGTCGCTCAGATCATAGGCGAGTCCCCCCTCCAGTTCTTCCTTCTTAGGAAAAGCGCGATCCTCTCCCCAATCGCCATCGACGATATCGGCTCGACGCCTCTGAACAAGGTGCCGCGCGAGACGCTCGCGGTATCTTTGATCATCGAAATTCACCTTGCCAAATTCCGTGTCGATCAGCGACAGAAGCCGAGCGAACGCGTCTTCGTCCCCGGAGTGCGGAGTGGCTGTCAGCAGGATCAACCGACGCGCAGGATCGCGTACAAGGCCTTGGAGCAGGTCGAAGCGCTGCTGCTTTCCCTTTTGTGTGCCGACGCAGGCGTGTGCTTCGTCCACAATAACGAAATCCGGACAGGCCCTGGCGAACCCATCGCGGCGTTTTTCTGCTTTGATGTAGTCAAGGCTAACCACCGTGAAGGGAAAGGCATCGAAAAGCGTCTGCGCCAAGGGCAGATTTCGCTCCAGACGCGCCGCAGTTCCTGAGGTGACGGCCACGGCGTCGATCCCGAAGCGATCCTTCAATTCGATGATCCACTGGTCCACAAGGTGCGGAGGGCAGAGAACCGAAAATGCATCAACCTCTCCGCGGTCCATGAGTTCGCGGAGGATCAGACCCGCTTCGATGGTTTTGCCGATGCCCACGTCGTCGGCAATCAACAGCCGCGGGACCTGAAGCCGGAGAGCCATGAGGAGCGGCACAAGTTGGTAAATCCGAGGCTCAAAAGCGAGCTGTGCGGCGGACCGAAACGGGCCCGCTCCCCTGCGAAGGGTAAGTCGCAACGCGTCGGCAAGAAGGGCCGCCTTGGACTGCACTGTTGTGCGAGCATCGTCAGGCAGATCAAAGCGAGCTGCCTCAACCGGTGTCAGCTCGAGATCCGGAGCAAGAACTACGACGTCGTTTTGATTGCCCGAGAGAGGACGCAGGGCGAGCAGGCCCGCCCCGGGTGTCGGCAAGGTAACCCACTCACGGCCTCGTGCTCTGACGAGATCTCCAGGAGTAAAATTCACCGTCATATCAACCTTCAAAATTCTCGATGAGCCCATCCGGCAGCCCTTCCGACGGAGCCGAGGCCAATCCAAAAACGATCCAGCCTTTGTTCAGCGCGTCCGCCTCAGCTTCTGCTGTCAGGTTTGCGGTTGTCGCGGCAACCGCGTATGCGCGCCAAACGAACTCAAATTCGCGTCCGCCAAAGCTTGCCGACATCGTATCAACGTTGGGAATGCCTGCGGCGCTAAATGCCTCAAGCCATGGTGATGGCACCGTTCCGACGGCCGACTTCGCCGCATGGGTTATCGCGCCGCGAGCAAGATCGATCAGGAACCGCGCCACTTCCGGGCTCGCGCGGTTGATCAGCTCATGATCCGGTTGGTTGAAGTAAGACAGCAAGCAACGGTAGCAGCCGCGAACGCAACTTCCGTCTTTCTTCTCCCGAAGCAGATCCGCATCACCCGCAGCAATCGCAGCTTCCACATTCTCGAAGTGCATCAGACCCAGAGCGGTCTTCGCAACCTCATTGATTGCCTTTCCGTCATCGATCAGGCGTGTGAGCACGCCGGCGCCGCCCTCCGTTGCCTCATAGGCAAGGATTGCGCGTCGGTTGTCTCTCGCGGGCAGTGGTTCACCGAGAATTTCGCCTTCTTCCAACTGGAAGACCACTTCGATTCCGCGCAGCAATGCATGCTGAACCGTTGCGATTGTCTCGGGTTCATACTGTTCCGGGTTTTCAAAGCGGAACAGTAGGGCATTCTTTCTGTCGCGGACAATCGGGACAATGCGAACCGGCCTGACGACGTCGGGCGGGATGTCTGTGTCGCTGTCCTCATCGTCGGACTTCGCCCAGTAGCCGGACCTTGGATCGATGTGGAAGCCGAAAACAGTCTGGTCCTTACGGCGTTTCAAGCCCTTGTTCAGACGGCTGATCTCTGCGCTGTTGGCGTATTGGAGGGCCAATAGCGAAGTCTGTTCACAGACGAATTTGGCGTTGGTCACTTGGACCTGCCCGTCCTTCTTCGGCCAGGAAAAGACAGTCTGGATGTCAAAGCCCTGCCTAACCCGCTCTTCATCATTCGCGGTGATGCGCTCAGTCGGTGCTGCCTCTACGTTATCGATGCGCAGCGTTTTCTTGATGGGGACCTCACCCGCCATGTGGTTGTTACACCCATTGCAACGCTCGACCTCGCCCTCATGTGATGCACCACAGTTGGAGCAGATGTAGATATCCTTGGTTGCCAATTCCGATCCGTCGCCCTGACGCACCTCGGGCGGCAGTTTGGCTTTCATGACCCGGTAGGCGCGACCCTCATGATAGATCAGACTGCGCGGGCCGAATTCGGAAATGGCCAGGAAGCGGGCTCTGGAAAGGAATGAGCCGGTTTTGCCTTCCCCGGGGACAAACGCGTAAAGCGGTAGGCGCGGAAAGTTGTATCCAGGCAAGAAGCCTTCCGTTGCCAAATACCGATACGAATAGAAATCCGAGCCATTCGAGGCTTTGCCTTGTTCGAGAATGGCGATCTGATCTTGGGCCTGCATTTGCGCTGCCTTGATCTTGCGCCGGTCGGCTCCCGAAAGTCCCGTAATCTCCGAGCGCTTGTTTGCCTCGGTCAATTGCGTCCTGGCGGAACTATAAAGCTCCCGCCAACGGTCGAAGGCACGGTCAAACTCCTTTGGGGCATTCATGGCGGTGTGAAGAACGAACTCGTTTGGATCGTCCATCCAAATTGGGGTTTGCCCTCCGTCGGACACCAAAATCTGCTTCAAGACACGCGCCATCGGCCCCAGTGCCTGCGAAACCAGAGCGGGTTTCGAGATGATCGCCAGAACGTCTTCCTTCAGCGGGAATTTATCCCCGTGAAGGTCCAGAATCTCCGGGATGTCGGGAGAAAGCGCCAGTTTCGCTTCCGCAAGCCACACCGCATGCAGGTGCGATCGGACCAGCTCTTCATTGGTTATGTCGAGGGCTGGCGGCCGCACGACACCGGCCACCATATCGTTGCGTCGTTCGAAGAAATACTGATCATGCGGAGACCCCGAGGCGCAGTAGGTCACGACAATCGCGGCCTGGCCCGAGCGACCGGCACGGCCAGCACGTTGCGCGTAATTCGCCGGCGTAGGCGGTACGTTGCGCAAGTAGACGGCGTTCAAGGCGGAAATATCAACGCCGAGTTCCATTGTCGGAGAGCAGAACAGCGCGGGCAGAAACCGGTCTGACTCGCCGGTTGCCCGAATTTCCGTGCGGTATTCCGAGGTCGCGAGATGGTCCACGTCGTCGTGCTCGAACCGGAACCGCCATTCACGCCATTCCCGCTGCTTCTGCGAAACCTGAGCCGTGTGCTCGCGTCCCTCCAGCCCCCAATAGGAACTACGCCCGTCGCCAAGGTCACTGGCAATCGCGGTGTAAAGGTCGTGGAAATAACGGTTGCCGCGGTGGGTTTCATCATCGACGGCCGGCCCAGGCACAAGCCGAACCGCCGATGGTGACAGGCGCCAGCCCGTCACATCGCTATCGAGTTCGACAGGCACCAGCAGCCCTTCGTCGCCCAGGAAGGCAAGCATCCCTTCCATGAACTGGTAGTATTCATCCTTGTTCAGCTTCGTGCCAAGAACGGACTTCCGGTTCACGAGCCGTGCGATCCTCGAATTGAGACCCGCCCGAAGAAGCGTTTGTTCTTCACGCAGCGTGACGACGTTCTTGCTGCCCGCGCGCAGGACAAGCGAGGACCGCGCTCGCGGATTTTCCTTTTGGTCAATGGCCCAAGGTGCCTGAAGCAGCATACGGGATTTCTGGGCCACGCCATCGAGGACAGTCAGGTCCAAGGCTTCTGTCTGAACAGCCAGCCCCTCGAGCATCGCGGACAAAATCGCCTTAAGGATTGCCTGCCGCTGTTCGAGGCCGAGGTCACCCAACGCTGGATGGATGGCCATGAAGCGCTCACGATCTTCAGAGATTTCCTCAAGGCCAAGGAAATTTACGTCGATCAGGTTCAGGACAGACAGGCTGGGGTTGGTGAAGCGCCAACCGCGACGCAGGTCCGTCCAGACACGATGGGCGAGAACCTTTGCGAGCGACCGCTGGGCGTCTTCACGAATGATGGCACCAGCATTCGAATCCAACAGCCAATGTTGGCGCGCCTCTTTGTTGGCGGCAGTAAAGCCGAGCGCCTTCACCACCTGCAGGCCGAACTCGTCTTCTGCGAGCCCACCTGTGCCAGCAGCAATGATCGCGCGAAGGATGGCTCCGCGCAACAGGCTTACGAACAGGAAGTCATTGAAATGGCCAGACTGCAGGGCTGCATCCTGACGGTTATCCGTGAACCCCAAAAGCTTCCGCTTAGTCTCGGGTACGCCGCTGCCAGGTTTGTTCATCCACTCCAGGGCACTGGCTACGAGCAAGGTTGTTGCCGAGCTTCGCCCTTCGCCGGACAGACCCGCCAACTTGCTGCGCTCACGCATCCCCTGCGTCGGTTCGTCATGGCAGCACAGGCAGAACGCGAACTTTCCCGGGATGAACCAGAAATCGTTTCCGCCCGCTCCGTGGCGACCATCAGCACCCACGACGCAGGACGCCGGCATACGCTTCTCGCGATCCCCTCTCAGCCGTTCAATGCCGTTTTTCTCTTCTCGCCAGCTTTCGGGGTAACCCTCAAGCTCGCCAGTGAACTGAAAGTCAGTATCGCCGGGCGTCACCGGACAGAGATACCCTGCGACCTCGTCTTCTTCAGTGTCGAGCGGCGTGTCGTCGATGCTTCGGGGCAGAAAGCGCAAACTCCCGTCATCGTCGACCTTGGTGACGACATGGTATTCCTGGCCGCAGTTTCGGCAGAACCGCGTGGGGTAGAGGCGGTTGCCAGGGGCTTCGGGGTCCTCGAGCTGCCCTTCAAGAAGGATCCGACGCGGCCTGGCTGTGAGCGTCGTAAAGACTTCACCCGCACCGGAGATGAAACGATGGAGCTTGAAGGCAAGAAAGGCACCGTCCTTCGTTCCACCGCGCTCATGCTCCGGCAGGCTTACCCGGGTCAAGAAATTTTCGAGGTAGTCTCGGCAGGTTTCGGCATCGACCGCACTGGCCAGAGACAGCTTTTCGACCGCCTCTTCGAACGGGATCGGCTTCTTCCTGCGAAGCTCAAGCCCATCGTCCAATCCGAGTTCGAGTTCGGCCCACACCGAGAGTGGATGGCGCTTCAAGGTCTCGTCATCGAGTACGTCCGGCAGGGGCTGCGTCAGGACCGGCTTCAAAGCGCCAAGGACGTGTTCGGTCTTCAAGGCGTCATCGGTCGCGCGCTGCAAGGACTCGTCAATGACCGCGTCCGGGCCAATGGCGGTGCCAAACAGACGAGACGCTACCTTCGCGACTGCGAGTGCGCGGCTCTCGTCCGATCCCTCGGAGGCCATCGTTGCCGAGGTCCCGATGCAGATTGGCTCCCTGTCTGGCGAGCACCTGTCCCGCAGGCGCCGGACGAGGACCGCGACATCGGCACCTTGGCGCCCGCGATAGGTATGGAGTTCGTCGAGAATGATGAACTCGAGACCGGAAGCGTTCGAGACGACCAGCGAGTCCAGATCGTCCTGACGCGTCAGGAGCAATTCTGCCATCATGTAGTTCGTCAGGAGAACATCGGGCGGATTGGCAGCGATGCGCTCGCGTTCTTCACGGCTTTCCTGACCGGTGTAGCGCTTGACCACCGGCTTGAGCTCATCGGGCAAACCGGAACCGGCGATGAACTTGTCAATTTCCTTCATCTGGCTATTTGCCAGTGCGTTCATGGGGTAGACGATGATCGCAGATGTCCGCCGCGGCTTGCCAGCGCGCCGAGCTCGAATAATTGCGTCGACAACCGGCACAAAAAAGCACAGGGATTTACCCGAACCTGTGCCCGTAGTGACGACATAACTTTTGTTTTGCTTCGCCTTCGCAATTGCCTCGGCTTGGTGCCGATGGAAGCGAAGTGGCGTCGTGCCAAACCGAAAGACCTTGCCGGTCCCCTCATCAAGATCGCCCGTCGCGACGAGCTCATCGACCGTCGGCCCCGCCATGAAACGAGGGTTCAGTGACAAGAGGGCCTCCGGCCAGAATTTTCCTGCGTCGTACTGGGCATCGATTTCGGATTTCAGGTCACGCGCCCGAATTGCGCTGAATGAACGCGAGAACTGCTCATATGCACCTATCAGTTGGTGATCAAATTCAAACGCTTTCATCGAACTGCCTAATAATCTGAACTGCAATTTTAGTTCAAAATAAACAGTGGGGTGCGAAAAACAATCGGCTAACTCGAGCGAGGTTCCATGATCATCCCGGATTCCCGCTCGAATTATATGCATCTATCGGGGGTGCCAAACTCACATTAAATGCGAACGAGATCAGATTATTTGCAACGGGTTTGCAATCATCTGGCCCAGATCACATTAGATGCGAACGACGGCTGTGCGGACGGAACTGACCTTCACTCCAACCGCGCCAATGCCCGCTACCGGATGCGCCCCCCCAAAACGGTGGTTCGCGTCGGTGGCAGAAACGCCTGAGTTTTGGCCACTCCTTTTTAGCTACCCTTGCGCCAGCTCTTGTCTCGTTTAACCTTTTTCGCCTCTTGCAGCGTTCCTTTGGCAAACGCAGTGCGGCTTTTGTCGATCTCGGTTAGAGCGACCAGAATATCGATTGTGGCTAGGAATGTATGCTCCAGCATCACAACGCGGGCGTCGAACTTGTCAGCGCCGGATATGTCGAGCCCGTCGAATACTCTCACGAGGCGGTGAATCCACCGCTTCGTTTCTTCTTCGTCGCTGTTTAGAAGCTGCTCAAACCCTTTAAACCCTAAGATGTCAAATCGGCGGTTCGCACCGGAGACCTCGCAGATCATCATGTCGCCAATGCCCGCCTGAAAATCCCGGTACATCCAAGCTTCGCGGATCGACAAGGACCTTACTGCTCTCGCCCGTGTCTCAGAAATAATCTCTTTCGCCAGCCGGTTGATCTTGGCTTCGTCGCAAAGGTAGTCAGCAGTCTTCTGAAGGACCTCAAGTTGCTGTGCCCTTTCTAGATCAGCCAGAAGGCTCGGCACACTATCTTCGTGCGATGATTCAGACTTAAGTATCCGCTCGACTTCCACAGAAATTCTAGATAGTTCTTTGGCATCCTGAGGTATTTGTATATCCCATAGCGCAGAGATACTTTTGACCCGCTGGCCCTCAACATGCGCACCGTCTGCTAGTGCTTTTTCAAAACCCGAAAGCGCCTCGGTCAGTGGTGCAAGGTGCTTATTTCCTGCCAAAGACAGGAACGTTAATTCCCTTCTATAAGCGCGAACCCAGCCAATTAGCACGGCCAGACGGTAGAGCGTACTTTCGAATTTATACTTGTCAAAGTAGCTCGCCGAACCACTGGCCTTCAGATAACTTCCGCGGCCCGCATCTATGAGTGTCTCACGAAGACGCCAGAACAGGCTAACCGATGCTTCTAACAAAGGATCAGAATAATTTCGGTAGACCTCAATGGCAGTTCTTCGATCTGCTCTGGCTTCCTTCCAAAAATGTAGTCCGACATCCTTGATGATAATGGTCAGAAGAGTGGATGCGACAGCTATCAGTGAAACCTGAAGCTTTACGTCGAGCCCCGAAAACCAAGCAGTCATGAAATACACTCACAGAGATTGTTTTGGCTCTGTCTGCCGTCGATATTCCATGGACCTTCGGCAGGATGATAGTGCGTGATGAAGTCGGGTATCATAATTACGTCCACCTACGTCGGTTCCAACACGGAGTGAAATGACACCGTGCTGGCGGGCAGCGCCCAGGTTAGTTTTTTTGAAGCCAGTGTCCGCGCTTCGGCAGTTCAAGCCCGGCGGTTTTCACCCGCTTGCGGATCGCGGTTTCACTTACACCGAACCGAACAGCCAGCTCCGTCATCGGTGCTTCAAAAAGAAGCTCCTGCAGCCGTTCAGTCGAGGTGTTTCGCCAGGAGAGCGGCGTAAACTCCTGATCGCGCTTCCCCGGCGCAAGAAGTTTTCGGCGATTCCGATCCTGTTCCTGTTTCGCCTTGGCCTCCTGTGCCCGGCTCGCGGCCAGCCGGTCCCGCCTTTCGGCGCGAGCCGTCTCTTGCTGGGCGTTGCGTTCAGCCACCCACGCGGTGAAGTCCTTTTCGATCGAGGCGGGAAGGTCTTCCTGAAAGCTCGGTACAACGAGCGCGTAATCGTCCAGGATTCGCTTGTGACCGGCTACCACGGCCAGGCAGAATTCCCGGGTCGTAAGCGGGGTTGTTTGTCTCGGCCAATGGTCGCGGCCGGTAACGCCTCTGAGATCGCCCCAGGTCAGAAACGCGTCTTCCGGCCCCAGCGTGGTGGACCGCCGGTGCCAGCAATACCGTTCACCCTTTCGGGTGGACAACCAACTCTCCATTTGCTCACGGGCAGTACTCGTGCCGTCGCGCCAGACCCGATACTCCCAGTTTTTCTCGAACTCGTGTAACGACGCGGCAGTGAAAACCGCCAGCACATCCAGTGCAATCGAATGCTGTTCGCGGGACGCACCCTTCTGCACAATCCCTTGCAGATGTCCGAGCGTTGTCTCAGCACCGGCTGAATCGAGCGCGAGCCAGGGAAATTCTCGCTGCTCAAGCATCTGCTTGTGCAGCTCCAAGGTCCCGAGTTCCAGAATTTCGCGTTTCACCCAGACAATCGGGAATTTGCGTGAAAGCAATTCCGCGGTGCCGACACCGCCTATTGTCAATCGAGTTGGTTCCAGGTCTTCGAGCTTTACACCCAGCTCTTTGCCCAGGTTGTTCCAAACGTCCGGCCAGTTCGGCATCTGCTGATCTATCTCCAATGCAGGGGTGAAGGTTTGTGCGCAGGGCTACCTTATTGCGCTTCCGGCCCGGTCATCACTTCGACACCTTCGCCAGCTCGTCATGGCGGAGCTCGGTCGGCGGATGGGAGCGCATCATCCAGGCGGTGAACGTGTCGCCCTGAAGATCGTCTTGGTGCGTAAGGTCATCTAGGAACTCAGAGAGTCCGATGCCGTTCATCAACCTGGCTGCAAACCTGTCGGCCTGGTACTCCCGGAGCTGGGAGGTGGACTCGTTCAGGAAGTAGGCGATGTCGCAAGGGATCCGGAAGAGGACTGTAGCGACGGTAAATATGAGACCGGCGATTGGAATACGGTTGATGGTGGCGTTGGCGAGGCCAATGCCGAAATTCACCGGCAGGTTCAAATAGTGCAGGAACATGTGAATGCGCGTGTCCCAGTTTCGGAGGTGACCGATTTCATGGGCGGCTACCCCGGCCAGCCGCTCTATGCCTGCTTGTGTGTCGCCATACTTGTGCAAAATGCCCTTGGTGAAGCAGACCCGGTTATGTGCGTAGGCCATGGCATTGATTTCGCCGATATCCTGGACCCGCCAAACGATCTGCGGCAGTTTGATGCCCGTCTCCTCAGCTCGGGCCTGAAGAACCTCTTCCACCTTGGCGACGAGATTTTTTTCCCGCTGCGACAATCTGCGCGCCGAAATTCGGATGTCGAAGCCGCTGGCAGCAAAAGACGGCACGTAGGCAACGAATACCGCCGGCGCCACGGCAATCGCCACGGCAAAGGCCGTTACCTGCCATTCCTCAAACGGCAAGGGACCGTAAATAAGCGAGTAGGGGATGTTGATCAGCGAAATGGAAAAGGCGGTGAGTAGAAACGCTGAAGTTGCTCCTGCCACGAGTGCAAGCAGGCGCGTCACCTCAATAACTGCAACCCTGAATATGGGTTTCATCTTGGTGTTCTCCTAATGAGTTCAGGGAATTCTACCAATGATTGCGGGTTGCCTCAAGTAATTAATCCTTTCAAGTGATTGGAAATTAAGCGTATTTGTCACTTTTAACTGATAAATTGTAAATAGAAATAGTTTTATCGTTCGTGGCTGTCTTTGGACAAGTTTGGATAAGTTAATGGTAGATAGCATAGCTTAGTAGAATTTAAGAAAACTGCGCAGAAAAATTTTTGAAAACACGCGATCAACTGAAAACAGATTTGAAACCCCCTGCGAATATTGCCACTGATTAGCACGCAGGGTTGCACAACCGATTCGCTGCGCGGCAGCGTTTCAGGGTCGCAATCATGAATGGAGATAGAGAAAGAAGGCCCCGTTTTTTTGGGGCCGGAATTGGAAACCCCCAGAGCCGGTGAACCGGATCCAGGGGAGAGCTACCAAAACCAAGTATTAAGACACTGGTTTTGTAGCTCTCCCCCGACAATTTGACAAGTCCTGCCGCAATTTTTGCGGGCGGCTTTCTGTTGTCTATCCACACCTCCGGGTTAGGGGCATGGAGTGAGATTTGAACTGTTCGGAAATTCCACCGCACCCTGATTGGCAGGCTGCTAACCACCGGTCAGCATTTTCGTCCGGAGCCCTCAGACCCTCAATTGGCCTGCCGGCAGGAAAAACGAAGATGGACGCGCTCAAGGCCGTCAAAAAGGCCCGTCTTACGCTCGGCCTGGGACCAGCCGTGCTCGACTATCTGGAACGCCTTGTTTCCATGACCATGGCGGAGGATTGGGAAGAAGGGGGGACACCGGTCGCCTTCGGACAGGTCCGGGCCATTGCCATGGAACTCGATGTGGAGGAACGGACGATCAACAACTACGAGCGCTGCCTGGTCGAGCGAGGCCTTGTTCTCTGGCACGACTATGGCAATTGCAGGCGGTTCGGCAGGCGGGACGAGACCGGCAAACTCGTTGAGGCCTATGGCATCGTTCTGACGCCCCTCATCGAGCGCTTCGCCGAGATCGAGAAGATGGGTGAGGGGGATGCGCTCGACCTCAAGCTGCGCAGAGCCGAGATTGGCCGGATAAAAGCCCTGCGCCGCACCCTCAAATATCTGGTGAATCAAGCTCACGCCCGTATCCCGGGGACAGACGTCATTGCCGCGGCCGAGATCGTCATAGGCAAGATCCCCGAACGGACATTCGGCAAGAAGACCTGGCCGGCGATTTCGGTGTTGGCACTCAGGTTCGAGATCGAAGATGTGACCGAGCGACTGAAACGGGAGATTTCCTCGGTTTCTGCACAAAAAATTTCCGACAAGGCAGACGAAAATTTCCGGCACCAATATACAGAAGATACATGGAAGAATCCTGTAAATATCAGTAATTGGGCTGCGCCCAAGCGGACATCGCCTGCCGGCGATGAAATTATCCTTCAAACGGAGCCCGCTAACGCGGGCGGCATGGAGGAAGTGAGTGGGCGGCGAACGTCAGATCACGATAGTCCCCCAGGTGGGGAGGACGGTCCGGACGCCGACAGCTCTGGTTCCGGTGGTAGCACCGGGATAGAGCATATCCGCTTCGACCAGGTAACCGATGTCGCCAGCGAGCTCATGCGCGAGCTGATCGCCGAAGAAGCCGGGCAGGGGAGGGAAAACTGGTCCGCCCTGGACCGCGCCGCTGCCACCGCCGCCGCCTGGATCGGCGTCAGTCCGAGCCTGTGGGCGACGATGCGCGCGCAGATCGGCCCGGCCGCGGCCGCTGTCTCGATTGTCCTCGTGGAACGGCGCATGACCGATCCCGACAGTCCCGTCTCCCAACCTGGTGGGTATCTGCGCGGCATGCTCGCCAAGGCGGGCAGAGGACAGCTCCACCTCCACAAATCCATCTTCGGCCTCTCGAAGTCAGCAACGAGCAGGCGAGACCCCGCACCGCGCCGACGCGAAGCGGACTGGCTGCCAGCCAGGCAGATCCATCAAGTTGGGGCCAGCCCCCGCAATCCCTCAAGGCGGCCATGACCGGCGGCCGACACGTCGGCTGACCTTGACCGATCGCTCCCCCGGTTCCGGCGACGCCGAAAGTGAAACACCCCACACATAGGAAATCGAATGCTGAGAAAACTCATCCTGGCCGCATCTGCCGCTGTCTTCCTCACCGCCTGTCAGACCGCCAGCGGCGTCTCCGGCTACTCTCCGGACAACAAGCCAACCCTTCTCACCAATCTGAGCCTGCCGGAAGCTCGGGCCAAGGCCAAGGCGATCTTTACCCGGCCGAGCCTCGGATTCCATGTCACCAGCGAAACGCCCGACCGGATCCTGTTCAGCAAGACCATGCCCGCTAGCGTCAATGACAACAACCCGCTGAAGGAGCGTACGAAAGGCGATCCGTTGAACCAAGTCGCACTCACCTTCCGGACGGAAGACGGCAAGACCCGCGTTACTGCCGACAACTGGTTGCTCCTGAACCCGCACGGTGCCGATAAGGACAAGTTCAATCTTCTGCACACCCCTGATGGTCGCCGGCTGCAGAACAAGCTCAATGAGATGCGATGAGCGCCCCGACCAAATCGAATGGCCCGGATTGGTATCCGGGCCGTCCTTCATATCAGAGATGTCGCCGGCAGAAATCATCGATCGTCGCCTCAATCTTAGGATAGATGAAAAAGACGAAGAAGGCGCCAGCACCTGCTAGGACGATGAAAACGAATTCTGACATTGTTTGGCTCCTTGAGCTGTTGTAGCCGCGGAATTGCGACTACCCAATGCTCCCGCCAAATGTTGCAAGGGACAAAAAACCGTCGTTTCGCCGGCGAAGAGGATTCCAGCACTTCCGGACATGTCCAGACAATCGGGATTGTCGCGGTCAACGTCTTGTTACAACGGCTCAGAGCTATCCAAGATCCGTCTGTGAAAAGTCATTACCTTTGTAAATCAGGGGCAGGCGATAGGTCTTGGCGGAGGCATAGGCGAAACAGTCTCCGAGATTCAACGCCGCAGGATGTCCGGCAACCTTCCCATAGCAAGCCATTGCATCGAGCGCGCCAGCTCCGGTGCGCGCATCGATGACAACTTCCTTCGCCTGAAGGGCTTGAATGAACTCATCGACCAGGCTTCGGGCTTCCGAGATTACCCATTCCCGGTCAACCTTGCCCTTGGCTACGGTGACCTGTAGTCGCGACAACGCCGCAACAGCCTCGAAGCGGACCATTGGCGAGACATAAAGCTGGCCGTCGATGTTGGCGAGCCGCTTTTCCAGTTCCTCGAACCCTGGCTCCTCATTGAGAATGGCAACGATGACCGAGGCATCGACAAAACTCATTCACCTTCCTCCCAAAGTTCGTCCATCAGCTTTTTCATATCGACGCTGTGAACGGGCGGTCCCAGGCGTTCCCGCGCTCGGGATCGAAGTGAGGCAAACTTTTCGCGTAGCGGGACTGCGGCTTCGGCGCGTTCAAGCTCATGCTGGAGAGCGGCCCGGACAGCGTCCGTTTTGGTGCGCGCGCCGAGCCGGATTCGGACTTGTTCGGCCAGGTCGTCAACGCTAGAATCTCGAATGTAAAGGGGCATCGGACTATTCCTTTCTGAATATCCGTATATCTTATTTTGAATATTCCGACAATTGACTTGCGTACCAGGCATCGGTGCAGTCGAGGCATGTGCTCCTTTGTCCTCAGGAAACAGTGAATGGCAGAGCGATCGATATATGCGCAAATCGATGAAATCCGCGACGTGCTGGAAAGACGCCGGCGCGATCATCAACGCATGCGTGGGCACATCGAAAGCCAGGAAGCGGAACATATCTTGCGTCTCGAATGCGTTCTGAAAACGCTTGAATGGGTGCGTGATCATCAGACCGAATTGCGCGAGATCGCGGAGGTCAAACGCTGATCGGAGACGCTTATAAAATTGACCAAAAGGTCAAAAATATTCCATAATAAGTGTTACGCGTTTTTTGATAAAACATTGAAAATAAATAAGGTTTTTAGGAATTGTTGAGCGACGTAAACAGCTTTTCGGCTCTTGATGGCTTTCACCAGTTCCGCCTGACTACGTATTGCTCTGACAAGCAACGGCTCAAATGGAGCCGAGAGCGTACAGGAAGGTTACTGCGTGTAACAACGAAAAGTTGCCGCTCACGTTACGAGCAAAAAGTGCTTCCAGTGTAACGCGCCGCACTCCTCAATCGTTAACCACTCTCGAAGTATACTTGCGTTGTCCCATGTCCGACCCGGCCGCAGCACAGCGAGCAGCCACAACCCTCAGGGTATTTTGAGTGGCCTCACGGACAGCCAGTCAATATCCATAGGGTCTTCAGTGGGCTGGTAGTCTCTGTATTGGCCAAACTTGAACTTTATAGATGGGTTGCCCACGGCCGGTCGATAGCCGATTTTGCCTGAGATTTCGGCTACTTTGAAATCGCCATCGTAAATCTCAATTGATCCGTTCTTTCGGGAAGGATTGACCACAAATTTCAACGTGATCCATTGCCCAAGCGCAGATGTCAGCGGTCGTGTTGGATCGGTATATGTCACCGAAAAACTTGGCTTGCAATGGGTGACAAGGCGCTTGACCGTATACCGGCACGAATTGGGTACACCGTTCTTCCATTCGGAGATGTTTTTCTTCGGGTCAGGGTGTGCCGCAGACGCTACCAAGCAGCGGCATGACTCATCCTGTACCGTGACATGGATGACACCGTCGTCAAAGCGAACCGCCAAAAACGGATTTTGGCTTGTTTGCCAGAGTCGTTTCCGCCAATCGTGTTTCCACTGTGCAATCACCCAGCGAATTGAATCGGTCGTATTGGCGATCTTTTCCGGCATTCTAATGCGCAGCGCAAACTCATGCGGAACACCGTAAGGCTGCTTCAAATGCGGTTGGAACCTCACTTCCTGTCTCTGCAGGCAGATGCCTTCGGTGTGTGCTTCTTCTTCGCCTTTTGCCGCCGCCTTTCTGAGTTTTTCTGGCGTGCAATAGGGGTTCTGATCGTTTCGGTGGACGGTTCCTGCTAGGCCTTTTCTGTCGGTACTGAGCGACTTGGATTTCGGTAGCTCTTCAGTGTCCGCCGAAAGCTGTTCCCGATAGTCGGGCTCCGGCAAAAACATGCTCGGGACCAAGTCCCAGCCTGCATCGTCACCATCGTCATCCGTTAGGGCTGGTGCAGGAGTGAGAGCCTGAACATCACCCATAAGCGATTTGGGAACAGTGCACTCGCCAGAGCATTTGTTTCCGCCGAGTGAGCCCTCGTGTGCAACAATCCTCATGAAGCGCGTAGTCGGATCGTCTTGGTCTGCGGCGAAAGTGGGCCTGCCGTTCACCAGGTCCAGCTGACACGGACACCAGATGGTCTCATCAAGCGGGGCAGTATCAAAGGAGTAAACGATTGCTTCAGCAGCAATTGCGCTGGAGACAAAACAGGCGATCATGCCAAGTAAGGAAATTCCACGCAAGAAAGACTCGAATCGAAAATCTATGATCATTTGAATAATCCTTCAAATCTTCTTTCGGCGTTGCAATTTCGTTCAGATCGCGTTGAAGGCTCGCCGAAACATTACAGAGCTTCAGGCGCAATCACGGGATTGCGACACATTTCGAAGTCCCGCGGCGTTTCCTCACCAACTCATTTACAACTAGCAACATTCGTTGCCCCCGTTTCTGTGAGAAAGGCCTGTGTCACGGCGGCTTCTGCCATCGTGCCGGCATCGCAGCGGCAGAAAATGAGGGCCTCGACCAGATCCCCGTCGGCATTCGCAAGACAAATCGGTCGTGTGGCCTCCGGCCCAAGCTCCAGGTCGTAGAATGTTTCCTGACCTACCGCGCGCGCATACATCGACACGCAGCCGCTGAACTGTTCCGTGAACTGTTCCAGACGTTCGACCGGATCCGACTGCCGCGTGACGAAACGCTCACAATATAAAAAAGTGGTCTCCATACCGGCCGGATCTTTCCAGCTGACTACCTCTCCGAGGTCCCGTTCCACCTCGTCGACGATCGGACCTAGATAATTATAACCAGGTCCATCCTGACTGTTTCCGATGTCCCTGTAGCCGATACTGGTCAAGATCCAAAAAGCGCCGCCACCGACGATCAACCCTATGAGATTGTATGAAATGAACTTGAACCCTTCGATCACGGAGTTCTTTGCAATGTCGTCGCGGGCGCCCTTCAGTATACTCTTGGCCCAGGCCTTTACGTCCTTCTGCGTGGTGCAAGTTGCAGAGGCGCCGGGTGTCGTAGATCCGCTGCGAGGCGCAGACCCATCACCGGGTTCAGCTTTCTGCAGCCTTACCTCGTGAGCCTCGGTAGACGTCTCTGGAGGCCGCGTGGCCGGATCCGTCGCCTCCGGTTTCTTTTTCCCGTCCTCCGGCATGTCAATTTGGCAAAACAGGAATGAACAGATACTCTGTCAACCCGTCCTCCCGCTCGTTTCTGAATGCCAACACCGGCACCTCGATATCAGAAAGTCGGACAGATCCGCCCAGGAACTCATTAAGCCGGTCTACAGCGTCGGGTGTCGCGGCCGCGCAGGTGACCCCGTAATTTTCGACATTGGAATTGACATCTTGACCGGTCACAAATTCTGAAATGTTCCGGAAGTCCGGTGGCAGATATTTCTCACTCGCCAGGACGAAACACGCGGCAACCCCCTGCTGAAAGTCATCGTTCAACAGCCGAGGATCTGCCTGATCGCGTGGAGACGCCGCAGCCAGAAGCAGCGGAACGGCATTTAAGACAGGGGCGTTACCGAAGAGGTCTGCGCCAGTTTGAAAAAGCGGTTGCGCGTTTCTGAGCGTCAAGATTGCGGCCTCAAGCTGCTCGGCAGGCGGGCTACCGGCAGAAACGCCCGCCACCGAAAACCGACATTCTTTGTCGTCTTCGTCTTCGGTGATCGAGAGCGCCAATCGTCCCGGATAACCGATCCGCGCGACTGCATCGATCGGATCGTCACACTCTGCCTTTGCTGCATAAGCAGCGTCAGGCATGACAACTCCCAGAACAACGGCGCAAAGTCCGGCGGCAAGAATATGCCTCATCTCGTATCTCCCCTAGTCTGAACCAGCTCCCTTACTGCCGCAGGAGCTGCTCGATCTGCTGCAAGCGGTCCTGGATCTCAACCATCAACTCTCGAATGCGGGTCTCTGAATCGACATCTTGCCCCGTGTGCACCGCGACAACCGGTCGGTGGTCGGAGCCGAAATAGACATTGCTCGTGACCACCGGCGCTGTTGCAGCCTCGAACGCCGAGGCGCCGTTGCCGGCGACGATCAAATGGTCGATCGCGCCGCTCGAAGTCGCAAAGTCGATGAAGGTGGCCTCCAGGTCTTCCGACAGGATCCGCGCACCGCTCAAGGACGTCAGGATCGCCAAGCTGTCGTCGTAGCCGTCCTTGCCCCCGGGTCCGCAAACGCCGGCGCAGCTGCCAGTCGGCAGGCAATCTTCCAATGCGGTCGTCCCGACGCGAAGCGCCTTGCCCGGCGCCTGGATGTTGAAGTCGCCGCCGATGATCAGGCTGCGGCCCTTCAGGAGCTGTTTTTCGGCGTCTTCGACGAGCCCCCGCGCCTGGTCCTCGCGCTGCACGGCAAATCCGATATCGTCGCTGTTGCAGCTCTCTCCCCGCGACGACTTCCAGTGAACGGCGTACACCGAAGGTCCGTTCTCAATGTCCGCCCTCAGGAACCCTCGTGACGGCTGAGAATTCAAGCCGATGGTTATCTCCAGCTCCTCCGAAAGCGTCAAAGCGGAAGACGTCCGTGGCGGAAAATTGTCTCCGTTCGGTCCCTGTCCGGTGGTGTCCCACTCGCCCGCCCTTTCGATCGGAAAGCGGCTGATCACCGCCACTTCTAGCGACGCGAAGGGCGTATTCGTGATATTCGGCGGTGGTGCGAAATCGCTGATGACCCAGTGGTCGAACCCCAATGCCTCGGCGGCGGCGCTCACTTGCTCCTGCGAAATGACTTCCTCGATGATTAGAATGTCGATCTGGCCGACGTCACCGGCCATATCACGGATGCTCTCCGCAACCGCAGTAGCATCCCTCTCTGCCCCGGCAATGTTCCACGTCGCCACATGATATTCCTCGGCAAGAGCCGCACGACAATGAAGCAAATAAATTGCCAGAACCAAACAACCGATAGCGCGGAGTTTCATCACTGACCTCCCGATTTGAATTCGATTGAATATTATTTCAATATAAATCTACAGTAGGCCTCGGCGACAAGGACTTGTCAAGAAAGGCGGCTGTACATTCTCGTCAAACGATAGGGGGCGGGATCTCCAAGGCGCCCGGAGAAAATTATGGACTCAGATTTCAGACTCATCATCGAGTGTGAGCAATTGCCGGCCGTCCAGCTGTCACGCATTCTCGGCGATCTTGACGGTGCCTTCAGGGCATTCGGACGCGAACAGGAAGGACGTTCCTTCAGAGCCGAACTTACCGTCGTCTCAGTGCGTTTCGGTAGCATAGAGATTTTGATTGATGCCATCGGTGCGGTGGAGAAACTTACGCTAGCGAGCCAGTATCTGACGCCCTTCGCAACTCATCTTGCAGAGCTCGCAACACACGTCATCGGCTGGCGAGATCTTACAAGTCTTGGTGAGATTTCAAGCGCTGACAAAAAGGTCCTGAAGTCTTTGGCCAATCCGGTTGCGAATGGGCAAGCACAGCAGATCAACATCGTCAACAACGGCACTCTTAATGTCATTGTTGAAAATCCAAGTGAAGCGAAACGTTTGCTTCAGGGCATTGCGTCTACGGAACCGCAAACAAAGCTCAGACCCGCCGAAGAAGCGGATCACATCGCCGTCACACGCCGGCAACTCTCCGAGCTGAAACACGGCGACCTAATGGGAACGGCATTTCAGGTCGACGGCACCTGGTATGCACGCCTAGCCGGACAAAATGGAGTGCTTGTCCCGATCTCCCTCATTGGTTCGGGTAGCCAGAGTCTCATAGATGGCAAGGCATATGAATTCCGTGGCACTGTCCTACGCGGCCCAAGAGGAGAAATAAACGGGCTCGCGATCGACAACGCACAGCCCCTCTGATACTCGGCCAGCCCACTGCTTCCGGGTGCATGCACTCAAATCAAGTGGAGGTTCTTCTCTCAATCCGCTATCTTTTCGCCGGTATCCCCAGCCCGTCACCGCGATAGCGGCCGGGAAACGCCGGCTTTCCGCGCTCGTAACGTCGGTCTCAAGGCACAAACATGTAATATTGGCGACGGCAGCTCTCAGCATCTGACTGCGAACTATTGAACGACCTACTTGGGACGCGAAAGGGCCAATTGCGCGTTGCAACAGGTCGACAGGAAGAGCTGGTCTGCACGCCTTCTATATATGATAATGTCCTTTATCATATATTTTATAAATAGAAATGTCTTCACCGAAATAGGTGATGGCAAAAATAGAAGAGAGCGTTCCCAATTCCGGAGAAAGCTAAATACAGGTGCGCCTCGCACATGAGGTGAGAACAAACAAAAAAGGAGTTTTTATGAATTCATATATAGCCGCAACAAAGCCCTATGGTGCAGATGACTTTGAAACTAAGTGTCCGGCATGCAGTGCCTTAAACAGAGTTCAGGTGGTCAAACAGGACGGGCACAATGAACCGGAAGAATACTACTGTGCCAACTGCGGAAACGAGTTAGGCAAATTGTCTGCTTCGTTATCACCAACGGTTCGTCTAGTCGATGAGAACGCGTCTAAATGATGATGCTGGAAGCTATTAGCAATCCACGCCTCCCCGCTGTCGTTACGACTGCGGGCGAGTCTGCTCGAATGCGTTTCCTAGAATTTTTTACCGCCAATATTCGCAACGAGAATACCCGGCGGGCATACTCCAAGGCCGTTGGACAATTCCTGCTCTGGTGTGACGAGCGAGGCATCGCGTCTTTTTCAACTATTCAGCCGGTGCATGTGGCAGCCTGGATTGAAGACCTCGGCCGGAACCATTCCGTGCCGACCGTGAAACTTCGGCTGGCGGCCATCCGTCACCTGTTCGACTGGATGGTGACGGGCCAGGTCATGCCGAGCAATCCGGCGCATGCCGTACGCGGGCCATCCTATTCGACAAAGAAGGGCAAGACGCCGGTCCTGTCCCCGGAAGAAGCGCGGCATCTCTTAGCGAGCATTCCGGTCGATACGATTGCCGGAAAGCGGGATAAAGCGCTGATTGGATTGATGACCTATTCCTTCGCACGGGTCGGTGCGGCCCTGTCGATGGAGGTGCGCGACGTGTTCGTGCAGAACCGCCGCCTATGGGTGCGGTTGCGGGAGAAGGGCGGCAAGAACCACGAAATGCCCTGCCACCATTCCCTGGAAGCCTACCTGGACGACTATATGGAAGCGGCAGGCTTGCGGGTTCACCCGCGCAGTCCGTTGTTTCAGACAATCGGCCGGGGAACGGCCACTCTCTCAGGAACCCCCCTCCCCCAGGCCAACGCCTATGCCATGATCCAACGCCGCGCAAAGGCGGCCGGCATCGATACGGCTGTATGCTGTCATACGTTCCGGGCCACCGGCATCACCGCCTATCTGAAGAACGGCGGGACACTGGAAAAGGCGGCCAATATGGCGAACCATGCCTCGACCCGCACGACGCAGCTTTATGACCGGAGATCAGATGAGGTCAGCTTGGACGAGGTCGAGCGGATCCTGATTTGAGTCTTTTGAGGAGTTGCAATGTAGGCGGCCTGATAATGTGTGGCTCATCCGATGCTGACTCTCCTGACCTTCCGTTGTCGCGGTACTTGGTCGGTATGGGCGGGGAGTGAGCTTTTGCCGCTCTGGACACTAATGGCGGCAGTGGGGACAAAACGGTCGTTGACCGAATGCCAGCTATCGAGTTGGATGACCGCCACGCCTTCGGACACCCGACTTCGTTGCGCAAATATATCCCAAATTCAACCGCTTGCAATGCAGACCGGCGTCGGGTCACTTGGCCGGTTCACAGCAGCTGCAAGTTCTGCTGGACACTTACATCGACTTAGCGCAACGTCGGCGCGAAAATTGTTATAGGGTTTACTTCCCTTCGTCTCGCAAGGGTACTTCATGGAAATAAATGTAGACCGTATGCCATGGTGGGCCTGGGTATGGCCAGCAGCCGGCTGGGCGATCCTCGTGGCTACTTTCTTTGCAGGCAACAGCGGTGTTGTTGCGGCAGCTGCCGGAGCAGCTCTCATTTGCACCGTATTCGCAGCAGTGTACCACGCAGAGCTTGTGGCGCACCGAACAGGGGAGCCCTTTGGCACACTTGTGTTGGCACTTGCCGTCACCATCATCGAGGTCGCGTTGATCGTCTCGGTAATGATCTCTGCTCCGGCGGAGAAGGCCGGGCTTGCCCGCGACACGGTATTCGCCGCAATCATGATTGTCATGAACGGGATAGTCGGCGTGTGCCTGCTTTGGGGTGGGGTACGCCATCACGAGCAGGGATTCCAGGTCCAGGGAGCCAGCGCCGCCCTGGCCGTCCTTGCGGCGCTCACCACGCTGACGCTCGTTGTGCCCAACGTCGTCGCGTCTGAAGCAGGTCCGACGTTCACCACGCCACAGCTCATTTTTGCCGGCACGGTTTCATTGATCCTCTTCTGCTCGTTCATATTCGTCCAGACCGTGAGACACCGCGATTACTTCCTCCCACCGTCAGATGGAGACGAAGATGCACACGCACCGCCGCCTTCGAACAGGATGGCAGTCACAAGTTTGGTGTTGCTGGTTGTTGCGCTCGTGGCAGTGGTAGGTTTGGCGAAGTATCTGACGCCGACGGTCGAGTTCGGGATTGACACGATGGGCATGCCAAAGGCCGTTGTCGGGATTGTCATTGCGGCCGTGGTGCTGCTCCCCGAGTGTCTTGCGGCGCTCAAGGCAGCCAAAGCCAACCGATTGCAGAACAGTCTAAATCTGGCGTTGGGGTCGATACTCGCAGCGATTGGCCTGACTATCCCAGCAGTGGCACTGGTCTCAATCTGGTTAGGGCAACCGCTCGCGCTCGGTTTGGACGACAGTGATCGAACTCTGTTGGTGCTGACCCTCATTGTCAGCGTGATCACGTTGGGCACAGGCAGGACCACTGTACTCCAGGGCATCGTGCATCTAATGATCTTCGCTGCCTTCCTGTTCTTTGCTGCATTCCCGTAAGTTTGACGGCGCGCGTGGCTGAATGACCGAGATGGGGGCATAAAGCCGCAATTGATTGAGGCCACGGCCTATGACCGCTCAGGGCCGTTTGTGTCCAATCAGGCACGCACCCAGATCAGGATCCCCGACCCGCGTCTCCGCAAGTCTGCTCCGGGCCCACTCCGGACATCTGAAATTTCAACGACGCGATCGACCTCGGCCACGCGGCCGGTGGCGAAGAGAATGAGGCGCCGGCAGCGGGCGAGATTGATCTCGCCGTCCGCACTCACCAAAGCAGCGGGTGCATTGCGAAGCTCCCTTGTTTTTGTAACAACGTGTCCGCCTCGACAGCACCCATTGGCCGCAGGCTCGGCGAGATTTCAGGCAAGCGGCGGCTTCAGCCATTCCAGAGCTTTTCCGTCAATCCCCAAATCCTCTGATAGACCTCGGCCGCATCCTGGTGACAATTCCCGGCAAAAAGGAGCGAACGCCATGCCAGACTGTACCCTTGCTGAGGACGCCACAGGAGCGTGGAAGCTTGTTTTCCTACCCGACGAACTGCATCTCTATGTCGGCTTCGCGCGACCAGGCGCAGAAGCCGATCCGGTCGACGGTATGACGATCGAAGATTTCCTGGTGCGCCTTCCGAGCGGCGCATTGCATAGAAGTGCACATCGGAAGCTCATCGGTCTGCTCGGCAAGATCAGCGAAAAAGTTTGCGGGTCATGCCGGATCGACTAAGCTGGGATCGTTGCCTGTTTTTGACGAATTGACAGCCTGGCCGACACGGTGGAATTCGAAGCTGGCGCCCAGGTTGTCGGCGAGCAATTCCTTGGCATCGGTAAACTCAACAAGATCATGGCCGGGATAACGAGGGTGCCCTCTCGACGACAATTCTGCTCTCGAATTCAGACAACATCATCTCGATGGTTTCGATAAAGCGGCTATGGTCGAACCGAGCTTTGTCCAATTCATATGCGTAGCGCCACAGGACGAAAGCGCGGCGAGCGTCATCCAGGACGCGCTCCAGTCCATAATCTGAGGAAAACACGTTGGGATGACGCGGTGCCAATTCTCTTTCATACCTTGTTTTCAGCCGCTCCTGGGTATCCGCAGATATGTAGGAAAACAGTTTCCAAAGGTCGTGTTCCTTGGGAACATCGTTCTTTCCGGCATCGAACACAATCCATGCCTTCAGCGCCATTTCCATGGACAATGCAAGAAGCATAGGTTGGATGGACATTTGGGCTGGAAACAAGCTCGTCCCACAAAATTCTTCCTGCGCGGGCATCGGATCAAAAGTGCCGTCTTTTTGCACATGCAGCAAAATTGCCTTTGAGTGGCTGGCAATATCAATCGCTGTGAGCAGCGGATTCTTACGGCGCGTCATTCCCTGGGTATCCATCTTCAATCTTACACCACGGCTGCCGGCGTCCTTCCCAGACCCGGGCCAACCCTTCCGCAATCAGGACTCTGCCCGCGTCGGTCCCGTTTACGGTCACGCGCGCGAGCGTCCGGCCGTATTTGTCCTTGCCGGTCCTGACAATCTTGACCCTGCCCCCGTTCATAATCTCGGCTAGACGGGCCTTTGCCCGATCTGCCCGTTGGATTTCTTCCATGCATTCGCCGTCGATTTCCGGCGCATCGATGTTCTGAACCCGGATCCGTTCTGAGCCGGACTGCATCCCGACCAGAAATGAATCCCCGTCCCATACGCGGAGCTGCTCCGTCTCACAGGTCGCGGTACACAGGAGCACGGAAATAACAAGGTGGGCGTTCATAGGTGCTTTTCAAAATCCGGAATGGAGAATAGAACAAAAAGGGAACATGAATCCGTCGGTCATGCAACGGCACATACCTACATGGAAACGATCGCAAACATCAAACAGAGCGGGAAATGGCTGGTCGTCACCTGTCAGTCCTGCGGCCGGTCGACCCAATTTCCGCCGCCGTGCATTCCGCCGAAACTGCTGGGTGAATTGCCCGTTGTGCTCGCCGCGGCTTATTTCCGCTGCACCCGCTGCCGCGGCAAACAACTTGAGAGCTCGTCGCTTGATCCTGGCGCGCTGAACAATCAGCGCACGCCGCGCAGACATCACTAACTGGCACGGTGTGCGATTGTCCGCAGCTGGACTGACCGTATCCCGGATGATCGAGATTCAGAGGGAGGAATTGGAGCGACCCCGGCACCTTTGTGGGGTTGTGCCGGGGCCAGAGGCAAACTTGCGGGCATGCCCTGCTCCGAACTCAGCCGATCTCGGGGGAAGAGAGATATGCTGAGTTACGCACCTCATGGTTGACACGAAAAGGTGAGGCAAGGATGGCGTTCCGTCAGGCCGCCTGCTCGTTCTCGACTTCGCCGGCAATCGCGCTGGTCATCTGAATGAGGTTGGTCCGCACGTTTTGGTCTTCGATCCGGCTGAAGGCCTGGCAGAGTTTGACCGCTTCTTTGCTGGTCATGAAGTCGATGTTGACCGGCGCGATCTCGCTGACTTCCGAAATTTGGGTTTCCCCAGGCATATCTTCGAAAAAGAAGCCGACCGGTACGCGCAGGAAACTGGCGATGGCGAAGAGGCGGCTCGCGCCGATGCGATTTGTCCCTTTTTCGTATTTCTGAACCTGTTGGAAGGTGAGGCCGAGGGCCTTGGCGAGGTCTCCCTGGGAATGTCCGAGCATGATGCGCCGGAACCTGATGCGCTGTCCGACATGGGCGTCTACGGCGTCGGTTTCTTTTTTGCTGGGCATGGCAATTCCTTGATTTAATTTCTGATTGTGTACGGTCAAAAGCACTACCTGTTGAGATTCGGGGCCTTAGGCGCTGCCGGCACAAGACGCAAGTAAAAAGTTCTGCGTGCATTCCCCTCGCACCGGCCTCCGGCCCCAAAATTTCCTTTTCGCCGCCGTCAAGCCCCGAAGGGCGACTTTTGGAGCGAGAAGTAGAATCGGACGAGTTTTGCTATGTTTTACTATTCATGGACGTTCGTGGACATTCTCCCTCAATAGCTTGATTTCTCGAAGAAAATCGATTCAGCCTGGAGAGAATTTATCAAAACTTATCAAAAAACAACGACTTGTATGGATTTCTGCGGACGAGTCTGGACGAGAATTACCAAGTTTGGACGAGTTAGGATTTGTTTTGCCTTTATTGTACGAATTCATTGACGAGTGTGTATTTGTTTGGATTGAGGTTGGACGGCAAGATAGAGAAAGTGAGGCACTTTCTGATTGCGAGTTCTTCTCGATTCTGCGGATCTCGTTTGAATCGCAACGCTTATTCGCCTCCGGCTCAACACAAAAAATCCCTATGCGGGAGCTTTAACCCAGCTTTAAGCAACAACGCAAAATGTGGATAACTCACCGGGAGTAGGTGGGATTTAAGATGTACAACCAAGTCCACGGATAGTAGAACAAGACTTGTAAGCAGCCCGGCGGTCCTCACTTCCACATAAGGACCGCCGAGCCTAGCGAACACCAAATCTGTCCTTTGATGCTCGCATAAGGAGACCCCTACAAACTCCATTCTCTGTCTGTATTGGCCGCAATTTCTTTCGGTACGCTGATGCTTTTCTAGCTGAATCGCGCCGATAGTGCGGCCAATACTGACAGCTTTCAACTTCCATCAACAAATTTGAGGGCGTTCCCGCGCGGGAACGTTAATGACCCATGCCGTCTTCAACACGTGTGAAGCGGGCGCCGTGGGGACAGGCTCCGCTTGAGCTTGAGTCCAACTACGCCCAGATCAAGAAACTCGTTGACAGTTCCACCTCTCTCAAGGCCGCGTTTGCGCGGATCAGTGAGGCCGGTCTGGTCACTGTCAAATATGATGCCTTTGCCAAGGCCTGGCGGAAGTTAGCCGAGCGCAACACAACGGACACCGCTTCTGGTGGCGCATCTAAGGAAAAGGTTGGCACGCAGCCCAAGCGCCGCAAAGCCCTCCCCGCTATTACCGGCTTCAAAATGCCAACCGGCTCCGATGAGGTGGACAAGGCATGGTGAAGACCGTTCATATTGTCATGCAGGGCAAGGGCGGGGCCGGCAAGAGCCTGACCTCCTCCATGCTTGTCCAGTATTTCCAGCACGCCGATTATAATGTGCAAGCAATCGACCTGGACCCCACCACGCCGACGCTGTCCGCGATCAGGGCTTTGAAGGCAGTTCCGATCCAGATCATGGACGGCGACGACATCAATCCGCGCCTGTTTGATCATGTCATGACACGGATTTTCGAGGCACCGGAAACCAGCCACACGGTCATCGACACCGGCACGTCTTCCTTCATCGCAACCTGTTCCTATCTCGCCGAGAACAATGCCTTCGAGCTGCTTCAGGACGCAGATGTGAGGGTGTTCATCCATTGCCCTGTCTGCGGTGGGGCCGCGCTCGATGACACGTTCAACAGCCTGCTTGCGATCTTCCGGCATTTTCCCGGCGTCCCGCTTGTCGTGTGGCTGAACGAGTTTTTTGGTCCTGTCACTAAAAATGGACAGAGTTTCGAAGAGAGCAACATTTACCAGGACAACGCCGACCGCATTGCAGCCGTGATGACCCACCCCAAGGTCCAGGCCGGCACCTTCGGCGAAGACATTCGGGCAATGATGGGCGCCAAACTGACCTTCGAAGAGGCTATCGGCTCAAACGACTTTAACGTGATGGCCCGCCAGCGCCTCAAGATCTACTGGACCAAGGCCATCGACCGCCTGGATGGTGCGGCTTTTCTCGAAGCCGCTGACCTGGACGCCGCCGAATGAGTTCCGCGGCCGCACAGCAGCGCGTCGAGCCGGTCATCGATGAACAGTGGCATCAGATGACCATTGATGAGGCCATTGAGATCGCGCATCGCAATACCGGGATTTCCTATCAGAAGGACGATCCGGTGATGGCGGTTGTCGCAATCCTGAACGGGTTCGGGGAAAAGCTGAAGCTTCTCCTCGAGGACGAGCGCAAGCGGGTGTCCACCCAATTCAGCAACGACGTTTCCGGGGTGAACGAGGCCATCGACCGCAAGGTCGAGGACGTCGCCTCCACGATCCAAAAGCTTGCCGGGACACTCGGCAACGAAAGCATCCAGACGATTGTTTCTGCGGTCGCTCAACACGCGGTGGAAAGCGACAAGATCCGTCGCGCTATCCGTTGGAACTTCGCGGCCTGCAGCGCGCTGGCCGTCTTCAACTGGCTGGCAGTCGCCGCCTTCTATCTCCTGCTGAAGTAAGGACTTTTTTAAAATGAACATCCTCAAGAGACTCGGACTCTGCCTGACCTCTCCCGTCAAAGTCGATCTGAGTGAAATTGCAATCAAGGCGGTAACCGTCGCATCGATGCTGTTTCCGACACGCGCGATGGCACAGGACTGGTCCGCACCGGCGACCAGCATGCTGCAATCGCTGGAAAGCGGGCTGGTCAGTGTTGCCGCACCCGTCATCGGTGTGGGCGTCATCATCTATGGCATCTGGGCCATGGTCACCGGCCGCATCGACATCATGCGGCTTGCTCAGCTCGTCGGAGCCGGAGCGCTCGTGATCTTCGGCCCGACCGCGCTTCGCGCCCTTCTCTCGGCAGCTTGAGGAGGGGCGAGGCCATGAAAGCGCAAAGCCCTATCGCACTCCATATTCAGGAGCCGATGAAGATCCTCGGCATGCCACCGCTCCATGCTGCCCTGGTGATGATCGGTGAACTCTTGCTCGCAACCACTGGCGGGTTCCTGGCAGGGAATGCGGCGGGCTTTGCGCTTGTCGTCCTGACAACGCCGCCCGCGATCGCGTGGATCATTCTGCTTCGCCGGCGAGAGCCGCACTGTGAATCTCTACTGCTGCATCCGGCCACCTTCTTCCAGGCGAAGAAGGTCCGCCGCCTGATCGCTGGGTTTCCGCTCAAAATCTCCAAAAAGAAGGCTGCACGATAATGCTGCTTGGCACCTTTTTGACAGGCGCTGCCGCCGTTGGCGCTGCCGCTCTGGTGAGTTCCAGAGGCCGCAAGTACCTGCTTGGCGAAGTCGAGCAGGACTGGCTTGCGAACGAACTGGAATTCGACCAGTTGCTTGCCGACAACCAGACCGTCTCTCTCAAAGACGGGTCTTTCGTCCGCGTCTTTTCCCTGTCAGGTCTTTCCTATGAGACCCGCAACATCAGCGAGCAGGAAGCGCTTGCAAGGGGCCGCGCCAGCACGTTCCATCAGTTCCTGAGTGCCGGGTCCTCGCTGCGTCTCTTCGGCATCAAGCGCCGCCGCGATGTGAGCTTTCAGGCTAACTGGCCGTCGGTGACCTTGAAGCAAGTCGGCGAAGCCGAGCAGCGGCTTTACCAGAATGCCTATTCGCTTGTCTGGTATCTGGTTCTCACAACGAAGACCTCCGCGGAACTGGAAAAAACGTCTCGTGGCCTGTTGAGCGGGTTCACGGATTATAACATCCGGCCGGTCCCTGCCGCCCAGGAGTATAATCAACCGTGCGAGCTGACACGTGTTCTGAATTATCTGGTCTGCGGTGAGCTTAAGCCTGAGATTGCGCGTCTTAGCGCCGGGATCAGCGCCAACCTGCCCGCATCTGACCTTCATGTTTCGACAGACGGCGCGATTGACACGTTTACGCCGCACCAGACGCTCAACCGCGTGATTGCCGTTCGCGGCTGGCCGGAAACAGTGTCCGGAATGCTGGTGTCCCGTCTGCTGGCTCTCAGTGGTGAGCTGGAAGTCTGTCAGATCGTCAAACCGCTCGACAGCACCAAGCAAATCGCCCTTTTCACCCGTCAAATCACCGAGCAGAAGCACAACTATTTCGGGACGGGTGCTGTCCTGGCCGAGCTGGAAGCGGTCAACGAAGACCTCTTGAACAATTCCCAACAGCTTCAGGAAACGCAATTCCAGATCACGGTGCGGGCTGGCAATGAGGCCGAGCTGACCTCCCTCATAGATCAGGTTACATCCATCCTCGATAATGCGCGGATCCGTTATTGCTGCGAGACAGTCGGCGCGGCAACCGCATGGTTCAACCGCATGCCCGGCCGGGACAAGCTGCTGCGGCCACTCAAGATCACCGAGAGCAATGTCGCGGCCCTGTGGCCGTTCCAGTTTTCGCCAATCGGTCTGTGGTCAAGCCCGTTCGGCGACCGGCCGGTGCGTCTGTTCAAGACGCCCACGGGCCAGAACTACGCCTTCCAGTTCCATGTTTCTGACAAGCCGCAATCGCCGGGCAACTACCTCATGTTCGCCCCGACCGGTGGCGGTAAGTCTACCTTGATCCTTCACCTTCTTGGCGGTCTCGCGAAGTTCCAGGGCGTGCGCAACTACGTCTTCGATTCCAAGGACGGCGCGCGCTTCATGATCGAAGCCTTTGGCGGCACCTATCAGGGTTATGACCAGCTTGCCCTGAACCCGCTCGACATTGACCTCACCGACAAGTCCGCCCGTCACCGGGTCCGCCTGATCCTGCAGGCGATGCTGGGCGAAGCGTTCGATGACGACATGGACGACGATCTCCATGCCGCGCTCGACATGGCGGCCGAGCTCGAACCGGGCTTGCGCACCCTCGACAACATCTATGGTGCAGCTTTCCCGGCTCAGTCGGAGATCCGCCGCGCCTTTGCCAAATGGGTGAACGGCGAGGACGGAGCCGAGGGCCAGTTCAGCCACGTGTTCAATTCTCCACGCGATCAGATCACCGGTTTCCTCCAAAAATCGTTTCTGGTTGGCATCAACATGAACGAAGCCCTGATGGACCCGGTTCTGGGTCCGCCTGTGGTCGCGCATATCTCTGCTGCGATTTCCGCGGCCGCGAAACAAGGTGACGGTGGCTTTTCCATCTTCATCGATGAGGCTGCGAACCTCTTACGCAACAACGGTTTCCGCTCGGTCGTCCGCGAAATGTATCAGGAATACCGCAAGCTCAACGGGCTCGTTGGTCTCGCCTTTCAGGAGCCGGGTGCGCTGCTGGAGTTCGACGGCGCATCGGCCATGATCGAAAACGCGCAGACCTTGTTCTTTCTGCCGAACTCTCAAGCTAGGCCCGAAAACCTTCAGCCCTTCAATCTGTCGAATGAGCAAATCGCCTTCATCAAAGGCGAAGGCGACCTGAAAGGTGGCCGTCAGGTGCTCGTGGTCAAGCGCTTCGAGGCCGCGAATTTCAACGAAAGCACGATTTTGGACGTGGACCTGTCGGGCCTGGGCGACGCCTTGCGCTTCTATCGGTCAGGACCTTCCGCGGTCAAGGAACTGGAACAAACCAAGCAGCAATGGGGTGACCAATGGCTCGCAAAACTCTGATTTCCGCATTTGCCGGCCTTATGCTGGCAACCAACCTTGTACCTCCGGCGCAGGCGGCGATGGCCGTCATCGACGTCAAGGGTATTGGCGAAATGCAAAAGCAGCTCGCCAACATGAAAGAGCAGCTCGGTACTTTGAAGAGCCAGCTTGATACGGCCAAGGAAAGCCTGTCGGTGGTTACGGATCAGCTGAAGGCGGTCCAGGAGGTCAAGGGCATTGCCGACGAGACCCTTTCGTCCATCGGTGAGATCGGCAATCTCTCCATCCCGTCTCTGAACTTCCAGTCGCTTGCGTCCAGTGTCTCGGGGGACATGGCCTGTCTCGTTCCCGACTACAAGCAGCTCATGCCGTCCATCAAATTTGACGAGGTGGACTTCGGCTCGATCTGCGAGCGGGGCAATGCCTACAAGTCCGGCCTGGTTGCCACCCCGGACTCTCTGACCGAGGGAAGCTGGGAAGAAAAAGCCAGCATTCAGAAATCCGTTCATGAAAACCGGATTGCGACGATTACGGACGCGACGGTCAAGGGGCTGGCGCAGTCGGACGAAGCCCATGAGACGGCTGTCAAAACCCTTGAGACGGCCCAGGAATACAAGAACGCAGGCGCGAGCGCCGAGACCGTCAATGCGCGCCTGCAGGTTCTGATCGAGCTGGAAGTCGCTCAGCTCGTCGCAACCGCCCAGACCAATCAGATCCTCGCTCAGATGCTGAAGATCCAGGCCTCGGACGCCCTTAACAACGGTGTTCCCGTGATGAGCGAAGTCGCCGAAGACCGGAAATACAATGAAGAGGGAGCCGAATAACCATGGCGGAGACCTCCTGTAATATCTGCGCGATCTTCGAGGCTTATCAGAGCCACGCCGGATCGACCCTCGATACGCTAGTCACAGCAGTGCATGGGCCGTTTCAGGCGATCCTCTTGAGCCTCGTCGGCGGTTGGATCCTCTGGAGCGGCATTCAGGTCTTTCTGGGGACGCTGGATTTCGCCAGTGCCCTGAAACAGGCCATCTTCATGGTGCTTGGTTTCGGGGTCTACAAAGGCGTCGATGGCGGTTTGATCAAGACTGTGTTCGACGCGTCCGTCAATGTCATGGGCGGGCTTGCAAGCACTTTGATGGACGGTGGCGGCTCAGGTCTTTCAGGCCTCAGCGCGTTGCTGAAGGCGGTCGAAACCGGAATTGGTGGTGTCTTCAACATCGCCACCACGATCATGGGCGCGGGCGGTTATCTTCCTGCACCCAAGTATATTCTCTATGGCGTTGCGCTGCTGCTGCCTTACGTCATCCTGCTGGTTCTGTTCCTGGCGCACACGGCCGTTTCCCTCTTTCGCCTGACAGTGATCCTCGGAATGTCACCCTTCCTGGTTGGTATGGCTGCGTTTCCGTTTGGTCGCAACCTGATCGGCGCAGGCGTGCGGACAATCATCGGTTCTATCGTCACCATGCTCTGCGTCACGATGGTTTTTTCGCTGGTCATCGCCAGTGTCAAAGGTCTTGGCGTCACCGCTGACGCGCAGGTTGACCCAGAAGCCTACATCGACCTGACCAGCGGCAAATTTTTGCTTGCCATGATTATGGGCTGGCTTGGGGCCGCCCTGATCTCCGAAGCGGTCAATATTGCCGGTCAGGTGTCCAGTTCGGTGCTTGGAACCGTGTCGGCCGGGATCATGTCAGCCGGTGCCATGCGCGGCGCGGCCATGGGTGGCTCCGTAGCCAGATCCGGTGCCGGTGCCATGGGCAAGGTTGGTGGCTACTTGCACAAGAAGACCTGGGGGAAGGCCCCCGGCGGGATCATCGATTCCCGCAAGTCCTAAGCAGCGCCTCGCCTCTTCTTCTCTCATTTTGTTCCAAAGGTCTTCCTCCATGAAACACCTCAGACTCGTCTTGTGCCTTGGATTCCTCGTGTCCGGCTGCGCACAGGTGGAAATGCCGATTGAACCGGACGGCATCGACAAGATGCGCAAATCACCCTGCGCCTGCGCGGAAATCGAATTTGAGCCGAGTTCCTTTGAATGGGTGGAGGTCGCCTGATGGCTTTCATTTCTCGGTCCAAGTCCCATGCGGCGACGGTTCCGGAGGTCAAGCCGGAGCCGGAGCCGAAGCACGCCTACATCCTGCAAGCGGATCCGTTTGCCTACAAGACCGCTCACCGGCGCATGGCCTGGCTGTTGCGCCTGTCGGTTGGAACGAATGTCGCGCTGGCAATCTGTGTGGTGGCAAGCATCCAGGCCCTTGTGTCGCTCGTACCGCTCAAGGAGACCGAAATCGCGCTTCTGCGTGCCGATCCGAGCGATGACCGAATCTATCGTGTCGAACCGATTTCCATGGAAGTCGATGGCTTCGAGCTGATGCTCGAAAAGCTCGCCCGGCGCTATGTGCACCAGATCCTCACCATTGACGACACCACCCAGAACACCCGCTTCAAGGAAGTCCGCACGTACTCCGATCCGGACTTCTTCAATGACTATGTGAAGACCAACAAAACGGTCATCGAAGAAGCGATCAAAGACGGCCTCAACCGCTCGATCACGATCAAGGGTGCCTATCAGGTCGATGCCTACGATGGCGTCTACCTCTATGTCGTCGAGTTTCTTCAGACAGACAGGATCGGCCGCGAAAAGCCGAAGCGCCGCCATCTGCGCGCCTTCCTGGAAATGACCCCCCGTCCCCATGACGTCCTTGCAGCCGAGCGGTTCGAGAACCCGCTTGGAATCCGCGTCCTCGGCATGTCCATCAAGGAGCAAGCTTCCAAATGATCGCCCGTTTTTCTGTCCTTTTCACCGCCGTTGCCATTACTGGAGCTGCCCACGCACAAACGCCTCTCGGTCAAGGTCCGGCAACGCCCGGCACCGCGGCCACAACCCCGACGCAGCGGGTTGCTGCTGCCAACGACGTCGTCACCTCCACATTACCGGTTGGCTCGGTGACGCAGGCCCAATCCCAGGCAGCCGGGAACTTCGGCCCTCTCGCCCGCCCTGACAGTATCGGCGGTCAGATTCAGGAGGCTTGGTCGCGCCCCGGCAAAAAGCAAGGCATCCACGTCCAGAATTTCTGTGGCGACTGCGTCTACAAAGTGCGTCTCAGGCAATACATGGTCAGCGCGATCCAGTTGCCGAAGGGCGTCAATATCAAGTCGGCCGACCTCGGAGATAGCTCCCGCTTCGAGGTCAAAAAACGCTCGGACAACACGCTGGCGGTAAAGCCGACGGGCTCCGGCGTGGACAGTTCCATGTTGGTCTACACCGACGATGGCGACGTTTATTCCTTCTATCTTCGCGCGGAAGGCATCAATTCCAAATCTGTCCCGGATGTTTCCTTTCGGATTGTGGGCCCGCAAAGCGCCGGCATGTCCTTTGTCGAGTTTGACGGTAACGGCAATCCGCTCCCGAACGGCAATGCGGCGGTTGCCAGTCATGGTTCGAAGGATTTTCTGCAAACCGCAAAGTTCGATCCGGGCGCGCTGCGCGGATGGAACCAATACAAGCTTTGGGGCGACAAGAAACTACGGCCCGAACAGGTCTTCCGGGACGATCATTTCACGTACATTCAGTTCGGCGACAAATGGAACGACGTGGAATTGCCGACCGCCTATGTCGTGGTCGATGGCATTGACGAATTAGTCAATACCCGCGTCCAGGGCACCACCTTCATTGTCGAGTCGACGCACCGCCTGATCACCCTCAAGTCCGGCCAGTCCTTCATGTGCATCCAGTACACGGGAGGCAAGTGAGCATGGCCGTCTGCGAGATCCTGCTGGCGCTCGGCCTGACCTTTGGCGGGGCCTGCCAACCGGCGCCGGCTCAGCCACGTGGTCTGCCCGCCAGCGACCCGGCCGTCTTTTCTTACGAAAAGCCCGAACCTCCAAAACCTCCCGCGAAAGCGAAGGTGATCACCATGCCGCCGGTGATCATCGAAAAGGAAGTGATCAAGGAAGTCGAAAAGCCCGTTGTCGAAACCAGGGAAGTCGTCCGGACACAGACGGTCACCAAGTACATCGAACCTCCGAAGGCAGTACCGCGTCAGCCGACCGAATACGAGCTGATGCTGCAAACCGCTCTCAGAGAGCGGGCCGCCATGCAGTCGGAGCTTGCTGGCGCCGACATCACCGGGGACTTTTCCGACGCCGGTAACCGTCCTGCCCCGATGAATGCGAACCTGCCCGGGTTTCCACCGCCTGAGGGGATCGATCCGGAGAATGACCGCTATTCAGCACCGCCGCGCTATTCGACCGGCGCAGTCGACAACACCCGCATTCTGACGGCTGACCGCTACATTACGGGCATTCTGGAAAGTGGGATCAACAGCCAGCTTGCCGACAACGGTTCCGTGGTCGTTCAGGTGAGCCGGGACGTCTACGGCTATCATGGCCGGACCAAGCTTGTGCCGAAGGGCTCGCGGATGATCTGCGAGTACGCCTCAGTCGACAAGGTTGGACAGACCCGTGTCGGGTTCTCCTGCAGCCGGATCCTGCTCGGCGAAAGCCGCGCCGAGATTTATCAGCTCAAAGCCCATATCGGTGATGCGCAAGGGTATGCGGGCCTCTCCGGCGAAGTGAACTCCCGCTTCTGGGAAAAATACGGCTCCGCCATCCTGACCACCGGTATTGGGGCAGCGGTCGAAGCCGCCGTATCCGGTTCCCAGCAAATCGATTCTTCGAACTCCAACATTGTCGCCAATGGCCTGTCCGGTGCCAGCGAGAATATTGGAACCATCACGGCCGCCCTTCTGGAGGACACCGTGGATCTTAAACCAGTCATCCGGATAGCCCAGGGCACCCGCGTACAGGTGCGCCCGAAGTTTGACTGGTATCTCGCCGACCCTCCCCAAAATTAAGGAGATTGGAATGCGATACGCAAAGTATCTGTATTGCGGGTTGCTGGCAGTTTCGCTGGCCGGACACCCGATTACGGTACAGGCTCAAACAGCGGCTCCGCCGCCCATGGAGACCAGTACCGAAGACCAGGAAGTCCTGATTAAGGAAAACCTCTTCACCGTGTCACCGGCGCTGGAAACAGAGTTGTCTGCCGACAGTGCCGTGCCGGTCCAACTGCAATTCAACGCTCAGCCGAACACGACCGAGGCCGTTGATATCAGTGGGATCACTGCCGAGGGCTTCACCCGTAAGGTCAGCGTCAACGGTGAGGAAATCGCTCAGGTGGTTGTCACGCGGCTGAAGAAAGACACCGACTTTGTCGATCTGGAAGCCGACAACTTCACCAGCCAGTTCGGCGTTGACAGCAACCGGCTCCTGCCGACCACGGCTATTTCAGTGAACGGCGATGAGGCCGAGTTCGTTCAGGCGGTCGCCCGGCTATCTGCGAGCGAAGAGACCGAACCCGAAGAGGAGCTTGAAGACAAGGAAAACACTGTCGAGGACGATACGGACGTTGACGAAGCCGGCGGCGGTGAGAACCCGATTGCCGAAGGTTACGAAACGCCTGAACGGCTTGCTCAAGAGGAAGAGGAGCCGGAAGAAGAGCGCGCGCCGAACATGACGATCAACGTCTCGGTCGATGGCTGCGAGCCGCAGATCGATCTGGCAAACGGCATCGTGCGTCAGACTGCCAAGACGGAAACGCTGGAAGATGGCATCGTCACGGAAACCGAGGCTTGTTCGCCAAACGGAATTGTCTGGAACATCCAGCGCAATTACGAGGCCTGCGAGGATCTGGTTGACGAGGCCGCACTTCTTGCCCGCCCGCAATATGCGTCCTTTTACAATGACGACAAGGGCGCGCGTTACGACCTGGCCGCCTGTCAGCCGGATCAGTCGATCTCGTTTGCCATCTCGGAATCGCGCGATGAATGCAAACCGGATGTCGATATTGAAGGCGAACAGGTCACGCTTCTGACGCGTCTGACCTATCGGGACCGGACGGGCAAGGATGTCGCGGTCAGCGAATGCGCTCCTTCCAAGACCGTCTTCGAGATGGAGCGCGAATACGGCTCCTGTTCGGATGCGGTCGATCTGGAGGCGGGTATCGCCAATGCGCAATATACGCTGTCCTATACGGACGAGAAGGCAAGCCGCCAGAAGGTCAGCGAATGCATGCCTGACGAAGAACAGGCGTTCAAGATCGAGGAGAAACAGAACTGCACGTTCGATTTTGACCTTGAGAACGGCGAGGCCATCGTCAACACCTCGCTCATCTACACCAACGGGGACAAGGTTGAAGTCAGCGTGCGTGAATGCGCGCCTTCGGAAACCATCGCGCCGATCCCGATGACGGCCGAGCCGAACGGTTGTTCCATGCGGCACGATTTTGGAACGGGCGTTTCCACGGAAATGGCGATGTGGACCTACGAGTACGAGGGTCAGCTCTTCCAGGCCTCCCCGTGCATCACCACGGAGACCACCTACACGCATAATCGTGTGTTCGACAAAAACGGCATCGACGTGTGCACGCCGATTGTCGATATGGCGAGCGGCAAGGCCGTCAGGCAGTACCGCACCGAGATCACGGTGAATGGAAGTTCGGATGTGATCGCGGGCTGCCAGCCGGACGAAGCGAACATGCTTGGCATCTATTCGACCGTGAACGGCTGCGACGATCCCGCATCCTTCGATCACGATCTTGCCGCGGGTCTCTCCTACGGTCTGGAGCGCTACTATTATGACGTTCCCGGCCGTGGCAGAACCTATGTCACCGCATGTCAGCGCAACGATCAGAAGTTCACCCACTCCGTCGCTCCGAACGGCTGGAAATACAACGATGCCAAGCTGCGCGCGCAGCAGCTCGTTGACGTTTCCATCAAGGTGAACGCCAAAGCCTTCAAGATCGCAACGTCCTACCTTCAGCCGGGGACGTCCGAGATCGCCTATACCTTCGTTCGCAACCAGGACAGCCCAGACTACTCCCGGAAGTACTATAACGGTTGCACCGAGATGGTCCCGACCAAACGGACGAAGATCTACCGGCGTCCGGACGGGTCCAGTTACTCCAGGGCATCCGGGGACGGCACGACGCTGAACAATGGTGACAAGTGTCAGCGCAGCACGGAAACGCGCAAGCTGAATAACTTGAAAGTTAATGTTGCGGTCAAGGGCTATACGGCTCGCATCCGGGATGGTTCCGGCAATATTTTCTATGCCAGCAACGGGTGCGGTTCGGGGGGCAAGACCTTCTCCGGCAAGGGCCCGTACTCGGTGATCAGCCAGAGCGGCCCCGCGTCCGGCTGTCGGCATCCCGACAACAAGGTAAAATATTACCATCGTATCGATGAGCGCACGAAGGTCGTCTATCCGGACGGCAAGGTGACCTATTCGTCCTGGAAAACGGTCCGCTGGGAAACCTGACGGTTTTCTGAAACTTGCAGGGACCTGGCCGTGCCCGGGCCCCTGCCCTTTTTTCCCCCTTCCCCGAATTCCAGTTTCGAAAGGTCGAACCCATGTCTCAGGTCCTCCTTGAAAAAATCCTCGAGCCGCTGTCCCGGCATTATGCCGCGCCCGATGTCGTTGAGGTCCGGACCAAGGCTCCGGGCAAGCTGATCGTGGAGCGCCGCGATCTGAAAAACCGAATTGCCGAAGTCGACGAACCGGCTCTGACGCTGCACCGGATCAAAACCATCTGCCGGGCTCTGGCGAACATGAAAGGCTTGGAATTCGACCCCACGGCAAAGCCGCAGCTTTCCACGATCTTGCCCGGCGGTCACCGCTTTGAATGCCTGATCGGCAATTCGGTTGTCTCCGGCCTGTCACTGGCGATCCGCTGCAAGCATCCGCACAAGATCACACTGGAAGACATGGGTCTGTCCGCCGGCATGATCGCCTATCTCAAATCCGCCGTCGATCAGCAGCGCAATATCGCCATTTCCGGATCCACCAACACCGGCAAGACGACGCTGCTCAACAATCTCCTATCCTATCTTCCGGATGACCGGCGCGTTGTCAGCGCGGAAGATACGCCCGAGCTCGAAGTCAGCCGGTTCTATAACGGAGTTTCCTTGCTGGCGGCCCGGGACACCGCCCAGGGCGCAGGGCTTAGAACCTGGCAGCAGCTCTACGATCACAAGATGCGCATCTCCCCGGACAATATCCTGTTCGGAGAAATCTCCACGCAAAATGCCTTCGCCGCGCTCAATGTTCTCAACACTGGCGCGCGCGGCTGGATGTGCACCGTGCATGCCGAAAGTGCCGAGCTGGTCCCCGCACGATTCCAGGAGAACATCAATGCGGCTGGTCAGACCTTGCCCGACGCAGAGACGTTCATGCGTCGTCTTGTCGATCTGGTGGTCCACATCAAACGCGATCCAAAAGGCCAGCGCTTTATCTCCGATATCTACGAGATGAAGAATGATCTTTATGTGCTGCGCGACCGCCAGCCCATGAGCGTCGAGGCTGCGTGATCTGCCATGCATCTGATGCGTTTCTTCGCCGTTCTGGCATGTGTGGCCCTTGTCGGTGTGACGCTGACCGGGTGGCATTATTATCTGGGCTTTAACCCGCTTCAGCCCGATTGGTGGAAGTGGCTTCGAGCCTTCTGGCTTGAGACTGGCGGGTTCCCGCCGGAGATCCTGCGGCCGGCCTATGGCGGCTTTGGGGCTTTCCTTGCGCTTATGCTGACAGGTGCCATCGTTGCAAGTGGCGCCAGGTCCGAGACGATCTTCGGTGGCCGGAAGCAGAAGGATATCCACGGCACCGCCCGTTGGGCTGAAACCTGGGATGTGAAAGAAAGCGGTCTTCTTTCGGAGACCGGCGTTGTCGTCGGTGGCTGGCCGACGCGAAAAGGCGTCAAGATGCTGCGCCACGATGGTCCGGAGCATGTGTTGGCTTTTGCCCCTACCCGCTCCGGTAAGGGTGTCGGCCTCGTGTTGCCAACCCTGCTCTCCTGGGAGGATTCTGCGCTCGTCCTCGACATCAAGGGTGAGAACTACGCCTTGACCGCCGGCTGGCGCGCGGGACAGGGCCAGCGGATCTATCGTTTCGATCCGGCTGCGGATCGCGGATCGGTCAAATACAATCCCTTGGCCGAGGTCCGGATCGGCACGGATCACGAGATCGCTGACTGCCAGAACATTGCCATCATGATCATCGACCCAGATGGCACCGGCCTCAAGGACTTCTGGATGCAGGAAGGCTACGGCTGGCTCTGCACCGCGATCCTGCATGTCCTTTATCGGATCAAAAAATCCGAAAACCGCACGGCGACACTCGCAGACGTGCGCGCCTTCATGTCGATCGGTGATGACGAGGACCCCAAATCCATCAGCGAACAGGCCGTCGCCGCTGCTGCGAAAGCCGCGTTCAAACAGAAGGATAGCGAGGAAGACGACAGTTTCGACCGGCTTCTGAAGGATATGGAGCGCTATGAGCACGGCCGGGAAGTCGTCAATGACGAGGTGCGGCTCGGTGCGGCCCGCATGCGCAAACGCTCTTCCAACGAGCGCTCCGGGGTGCACTCCACCGGCACGTCTCAGCTTGCGCTTTATAGCGACCCGATCGTTGCCCGCAACATCTCGGAATCCGATTTCCGCATCACCGACCTGATGAACGGCGACAAGCCGGCGACCCTCTATATCGTCATCCCACCATCGGACATTGCCCGGCTGCGGCCGCTTGTGCGGATCCTGCTCAACCAGTTCCTCACCCGTCTCACCTCTCATATGGCCTTCGAGGGAGGCCGTTCCGTCAAGCACTTCAAGCATCGCATGCTGCTGATGCTCGACGAGTTCACCTCCGTCGGCAAACTGGAGATTTTCGAGAAGGCGATTGCCTTCATGGCGGGCTACGGCTTGAAGGCCTTTGTCATCGTTCAGGACCTCACCCAGCTCCAGAAAGCTTATGGCCGCGAACAGTCGATTGTTTCCAACTGCCACGTCCGGATCGCCTACGCGCCGAACACGATGGAAACGGCCCGGGTTCTGTCGGACATGGCCGGTAAGACCACGCTGGTTCAGAAAAAGACCTCAGCCAGCCACACCACCGGGAAAATAGGGACGAACTATTCCGAAACCTTGATGGAGGTGGCCCGCCCGCTTCTGACCCCGGACGAATGCATGTCGTTGCCGGGGATCCAGACTGGCGCCGGCGGCAAGGTCACCCGTGCCGGCGACATGCTGATCTTCGTGGCCGGCCGCCCGGCGATCTATGGCCGCCAGATCCTCTACTTCCAGGACAAGGATCTTCAGGCCCGCGCCGAGGTCCAGATCCCCTCCCCGAACTCCACTTCTTCTCTTCCGTCGTCCAACCAAAAGATGGCTTCCCCTTCCCTGCCGTCTAACCGAAAGGCCGCATCATGAAGATCAGCGAAGCCATTCAGATCCTTCTCACGATTCATGAGGAGTTCGGCGACCTGGACATCACGGGAGGCACGCTCGCGAGTGACACACCTCTGCGCCGGATTTCCGTCACCGACACAGCCGGACGGGAACTTTGGCCCCGAGGCCCCATGCCCGTTACCGGGCAACGTGAGGTTGACGGTGTTTTTCTGGACTGAGTGTCCCCCCGCGTTCTCCCCAGCAACAAGGAATGAATGATCATGAAATGTACCCTTGCCACCGAGCCGCTCACGGATGATCCGGAACGTGCAGAGCTCCTGATGGAGCTGGTTATTGCGTCGTTCCCAAGGGAGCAGCTTCCCACAGCAACCTTGCTGGAAGTGGCGGAACACTATGTGCGCCACGCCTTTCCCGATGCTGGTCCGGATCGCCGGGCCAATCTTATCGCCTGCATCGAAGAAGCCAACGAGATCCGGCAAAGCCTCTACTCCGGCAGAACCCGGGCGGCGTGACACAGTCGAACGCCGCCTTCCAGATCACTCTCTTTCATATGGAGTCTCCAGACATGGCCGACGCCAAACCCATCGAAAAAACCTATCTCTCCGTTCCCTATGAACAGCGCGAGGCGGCCAAGGCGGCCGGCGCGCTCTGGGACAATAAGCAGAAGGCCTGGTTTGCCAGGGGCACGGAGGTGCCGGACTCGCTGAAGAAATATCTGCCGGCGATCCAGCCTGACCTGGAGCGTGAGGAACCGCGCACCGCATTCGGCAAATTCCTGCGCGACAACGGCGCCGAGCTGCAGGGTCTGCCGGAAATGGACGGCAAGTGGCACCGCATTGCCCTTGCCGGCGATGGCAAGGAGACCAATGCCAGTTATCGCGGCTTCCTGGATGGCGTTCCGAACGGTCAGTTCAAGAACTTCAAGGGCGATGACGTTCCCCTACAATGGACCGGAACGGGCGATGCCTTAACTGCTGAAGAAAAGCAGAAGCTGACAGCCGAGGCCGCACAAAACCGCGAGATTCGTGAGCGGGAGCGAGCGAAAGAACAGCAGGCGACCGCCAAACGCGCCTTCGGCATCTGGACCAACCTGAGCACCTGGGCCACGCCGGACAATTGTCCATACCTCGGTAGAAAGCAGGTCCGAGGTTACGGCGTGAAGCTGGCGGACGATGGCCGCATGGTGATCCCGCTACGCGATGACACCGGCCGGATCTGGTCTCTGCAGTTCGTCGGTGATGAAAAGACCTACCTGAAGCACGGCCGCAAGGATGGGCTCTACCACACCATCGATCCGAACAAGGAGCTGGAGAAGGATCGGGAGAAAAGCGACACACTGACCGTCATCGTCGGCGAAGGTTATGCCACAGGCGCCGACGTTCACAAGGCAACCAACCTGCCGACCTTTGTTGCCTTTGACGGCGACAACCTGGTCGCCACGGCCAAGGCGGTTCGGGAAAAGTACCCCGCCGCCAACATCTTGATCGCGGCCGACGACGATCATCATCTCCCGAACAGGATTCCGCCCTTACCTAACAAGGGTTTGAAATGCGCGCAGCGGGCTGCCGAGGCCGTAGGCGGGAAGGTGCTCGCGCCCTCATTCACGGCTTCAGAGAAAGACCGCGGCGCGACCGACTGGAACGACCTGAAGCAGCTCCGCGGTGAAAAAGGTCTGCTTACGGCCCTCAGAGATTCCTTTGCACTCATGCAGCGGGAACACGCTCGCGGCAAGGACAAGGGGCTTGGGCGCGAGCTGGAGAGGTCGCGGTGAAGAAGCCAAAACGCCTGCAGATCATCACCTATGTCAGTCCGGAGCTGCACGAGCGGATTACGTGCCATGCAAAGCGGATAAACCTGTCGGTGTCGCGTGTGGCCGAACGCGTTCTCGAATCCGGGAAGTATCCGGATGTGAGCAATGCTCAAGCCATTCAGGATCTCCTGGCCGTCAATGCCGATCAGGCACGCCTTGGTAACCTGCTGCTGAAAGCCATTAACGAGACGGCAGACGGTCACCTTGTTCGCCAGATGCAATCGCTCTTGAAGGACGTTCGCAAGACGCAGACCGAGATCAAGGCGCGGGTCGCAAGGATCCGGCCATGATCGCGAAAAAGACCTCGATCAAACGGGCTCGCGGTGCTGCTGCCCTCGCCAAATACATCTCTGCCGCCAAGGAGAAGGGCGAGAAGCTGGAGGATTTCTGGCTCTCCAACTGCAACGCGGGCACAAAGATCGAGGATCTGGATATCGCCATCAAGGAAATGCAGGCAACGCAGAGCCGGAACCAGCGCAGCAAGTCGGATCCAAACTACCACCTCGTTGTCTCCTTCGCCGAGGGCGAGAAACCCGACATCAACGTCCTGAAGGACATCGAGACGGAATTCGCCAAGGCCCTCGGCCTGGAAGACCATCAGCGCGTGGTCGGCACCCACACCAACACCGAGAACTTCCACATGCACATCCAGTTCAACCTGGTTCACCCGGAAACTTTCCGGATGCACACCCCGTTCCGCGACTTCCAAATCCTGCAATCGACTGCGGCCATGCTGGAAAAGAAACACGGCCTGCAGGTGGTCAAGGGCCGCGACCAGGAGAACGAGCGCGACAACACCCGGGCTCGGGACAAGGAAGCCAACTCCTGGGAACAGTCCTTCTCCGGATACCTGAAGGAACACCGGGACGCTCTCTTGCAGATCAATCGCCGTTCCAATTCCTGGGAGGAATTGCATGACGGGTTCGCGCTCTACGGTGTCGAGCTGCGCAAACGCGGCAATGGCTTTGTGTTCCGGGACCGGGACACAGGCACGATGGAAAAGGCCAGCACTGTTGACCGCGATCTCTCCCGCAAAAAGCTGGAAGAAAAATACGGGCCGTTCGAACCGGACAAGAACCGGGACAATCGGAAAGCCAAAGAAAAATACCGCCGCCGTCCGCTCGATCCGCGTCTGGAACGGCATCCCGCTTGGGCGCGGATGACGGTGGGACAGTCCGGCAAACGTTTGTCCTGGCGCCGGTTCCTGGAACAACAGGCCGGTGTCGATGCCGAGGCCCGAGAGGCCCTGGAGCTCCAGAAATCATACCTCCAGATCATCTCCGGACAAGATCCGCAGAAGATCCGCACTCGTCAGATCAGGTCCCGGAAATCGAAAGGCATGTCCCGATGACCGCAATCCTTTCCCATAGCGGGCGCACCACCCGCCACACGCGGCCGCTCGCCTGGCGGGGACGCATCGAGCGCTCCCGCCAGGCACCTCATCACCCTGTTCCCCGTCACGCAACCCAATGCCAGCCCGAGGCAATCGTCATGAAACCAGCCATTGCAATCCCGTCTCTGAAAGCCTTCCTCGCCCTCGTCGTCATGACGGCCGGCCTGGTCGCCACCGTCGTGCTCTTACCGGTCATCATGCCGAACTTCGCCAGCCCGGTGTCGGCAACCAATATTGCCGCCAACATCTTCAGCGCCAAACGCGCCTGCATGCGCGCCGATGACGCCTCTGCCGACTTCTCCGCCTTCTGCGATGATAACTTTGCTGAGCTGAACCGGGGCTTCTACCTGAAAGCCCGCAATGAGATCGATGTTCCCGGCCGGTCGATCGCCGTTAACTCAGACCATCCCGTCAACCGCTTCTTCCAGATCGGCGCAAACGCCGACGAAATGTTCGGGTCCAGCAGCCAGATGCTCGAAAACCGCGTCGCTGCCTACACGCACGTAGAGTGCGCGATCAACGACGCCCAAGCCAAAGGCCTGGCCGGATTCAACGCCATCAAATGGACCTTCGATCCCGACATCAAACCCAACTGCCTCACCATCATCAAAATCGAATACGTCAAAAATTGAGAATGCTGGCGATCAGGTGCTGGAGGATTTGCTTGGTGTTAACTCAACCAAAGTCAAAGGCTGGACAGAATTTGCAACTCTTGATATTGGCCGCCTCTCCTTCCTGGAATGGGTCTTGCCTCTCGCTCCACACACTAACCAAATAGATTCCTAACGCTTTTCGGTTCTTCCTTTGTCTCAAACACACCATTCAGTAAGTCCGGCTGGTTCGTTCAGCTATCGTCCGGATACCCAATGCCTGAAAGCCCCTTTTTCGACAGGTGGGTGCTGTTCCGCGATTCCGATCATCTCACCTCATGCGGTGAGAAGATCGTGGCGGAATGGATCGCCGCAAACGAAACGCTCAACGCGTTGAGCGTCAAGACGACCGCCGCCCCGAAGGGGCTTGAAGCAGGGTCATAAATGACCCTGCACACGCCGGCCCTCAACGACATCCGCCCCAAAATCCAGAAATCGGAGAACCACGTGAAATCCAAGACCCTCGCAACAGTCGCAATCTTCTCGATCCTCGCTGCCTGTCAGCCAGAAATCCCTGAAGCATCAAATGAACAGTTGGCCGAGCTCCTGGGAGGGCCAGGCTCGGCTTATGATATGCCTCTAATCTCAATGAAGGCCGTTGAATGCCTGCAATTGATTTCCGGCCGGGCCGACGATGTTTTCAAAGACGCCCCGAAAGACCAGATCGCCTATTACAAAACAGGCTGCCGAAAAGAGCTCGACGAGCGCTTGCATGACACCTCCCGTAATCCGTTAGGTTTCAAAATAGAGCATTTCGAAAATCCGGATCTGGCTGAACGGGTCTCAAACGTGCGAGACGCCCAACAGAAAATCATCGCAAACAAAAAGAAAGAGGAAGAACGAGAGCGGTTGGCGGAAAAACAGAAAGAAGAACAAGAACGCGTACAACAAACAGCCAAAAGGCTCGCCGATGCGAAACGCGACTCTAAAGAGCATGTTGCGTATGTCGAAATGTGGCTGGTCCAAATGGATGATAAATGTAACCAACTGAAACACCTGAATGATCAGCGCAAAGGTCAAAATATCTCTGTGCCTCTTACGATGACATCAAAGCTGCTCGGAAGTTGCCAAGATTACACCTTTAAAAATATCAGAGAAGACGCTCAAAAAACGTCCGAGAAAATTGTAGACCTGACCTACGATTCCGACCCAAATACTAGGTTGTTCATTCCTGATTTCGTCGTCGCAAGCAAAGACAGTTTGGATAAATACCAACTAGAAACAGACGAATTGTACGCAGAACTCAAAGCGATTTTGGACGAGAACGCAAACTAGAACCAAGCGCTGCTCCTATCTGTTCTGGTCGCGTCCTACCGGATCACGCTCTCTTCCGGCCGCTATGCGGCCTCCACCGAGCCAAATACGATTTCTGCCGGAACCATCTAGCGCCGGCAGAAGTCTCAAAGAGCCTTCCGCCGGCAAGATAGTCCATCGGCCGAAACCGCCTTTGTCTCGGCCCATTCGGGGAACGATCGTTCGCGCTGGATCTGCTTTGCAGATATCTGCCTGGCTGCGCCAGACATTGATTTGCTAGCGGGGCTCCGCCCCCGGCCGGTCAAGGATAAACCGCTGCGCGGCCGGAACGGCGGTCTCCCCATGCTCCGCGGCTGCACCTTGTGCGCACGGGGACACCCCTCCGCCTTTCCGGTCCCTGACCGCCCTCCCCCGTTTCCGACGACGCGGAAAATGAAACGAGCCGCAACGGTCAAGTTTCATGGAAACAGGAGCAAACCAAATGACCAAGTTCGACACAAACCGCCTTGAAATTTCTTTCTCGAAGCTGGCGCTTGATCCGAAGAACGTCCGCAAGACCTACACGCAGGCAGGCATTCTTGAGCTTGCTGAAAGCATCGCCTCAGTTGGCGTCCTGCAGAACCTTGTCGTTCGCCCAGGCGAGAAAAAGGGAACCTACCTTGTGACCGCAGGCGGGCGTCGGTTCCGGGCAATTGAACACTTGATTTCCAACAAGAGAATGCCCGCATCCGTCAAGGTGACGTGCGTTCTAAGCGACGAGGCCGACGCGACCGAAATCAGCCTTGCCGAAAACATCATGCGCGAGGGCATGACCCCTGCCGATGAATACCGGGCTTTCAAACAGATGGCCGACGATGGCAAGGCCATCAGTGAAATCGCAACCCGTTTCGGCGAAACCGAGCTTGTCGTGACGAAGCGCCTCAAGCTGGCCCGCGTCTCCCCTCGCCTGTTCGAGATTTTCGAAAAGGGAGACATGGAACTTGCCCAATTGCAGGCATTTACCGTCTGTGATGATCATGAAAAGCAGGAACGGGTTTGGGATAACCTTTCACCGTATTATCGCAGCAGCCGCGATATTCGTCAGGCGCTGACCGATGGCAAAATTCCCGCGTCCGACAAACGCATCAAGTTCCTTGGCGGCCTCGATGCGGTCCGCGATGCGGGCGGCGCGGTGATCTGTGACCTCTTCGATACAGATGGCGGATATGCCGAAGACGCGGCGTTGATTGATAAACTTGTGGCCGAGAAGGTCGACGCGCTCACCCTTCAAGTTGCTGGCGAAGGCTGGAAGTGGTGCCGCTACCAGCCGGAAATCGACTACACGGAAATGCAGAAATACGGTCGTGTCTATCCCATGGCCCGCGATCTGTCCGACGAGGAACAGAAGCACCTCGAAACACTGGAAAACGCGGTTGAGACGACTGGAGATGTTTACGACCAGTCTGGAGACGAAGACGACCGGCTTGCCTTCGAAGCAGCTGAAAACGCTCTTGAGGACTTCCGCACTGCGTGGCAACCGGAGTTCAGCGACGAGCAGAAGGCAAAGGCCGGGGCAATCCTGTCGCTTGGCTATCATGGCGATCTGCGCATTGAACGCGGCTTGATCGATCCGAAGGACGTGAAGGTGGCAGCACAAGCCTGCTCTGATACAGCGTCAGACGAAAAAGCCGGTTCCGATCACTCGAAAGCACTGGTCGCCGAGTTGACCGCTCGCAAGACCGCAGCGCTCCGTCTTGAGCTTGCCCAAAACCCGAACCTAGCCCTTGTTGTTAGCGTTCAGTCCATGGCGATCAAGACGCTTTACGAGCACCGGGCAGCTTGGACCCATGGGGCGGTTGAAGTCTCGCTCGACAGCGCCTGCCTTGAAACACACATCAAGGACGCGGGCCAGTGCGCCGACCTCGATGCCATTGAACGCGTCCGTGAAAGCTGGAAATCGGTTCTGCCTGTCGATCCGGCTGACCTCTGGGATTGGTGCATGGGCGTTTCACAGGATGAATTGCTTCGGCTGCAAGCTTTCCTTGTCGCCCAGACAATCAACGCTGTCAGCCATGGCGACGGCTTCAACGGCGCGGGCGTGGATCACGGCAACCGGATCGGTGCGGCGCTCAACCTCGACATGGCCGATCACTTCCAGCCGACCGCCGAAACCTACTTCGCCCGCGTCAAGCTCGATGTCATCCATGACAGTCTTGTGCAGGCCTGCGGCGAGGAAGCTGCCGCGCCCGTTCTCAAAATGAAGAAAAAGGAAGCCGCAGCCTATGCAGCTGAAAAAGTCGCCGGAACGCGTTGGGTGCCGAACATCATGACTTGCGAAGACGAAGCTCCTGCGTCCGAGGAAGTCATTCAAGAGGCAGCGTAACGCTGTCCATTGAAGGGCTGCCCTGCGAAAGCTCCCGCAGGGCGGCCTTTCCCCTTCGGGGAAACCTCATCATCGAATACGGAGCCCCTTGCCTCCCAATCAAACTTCAGCCGGTTGCGGACCCCTCTAAAGGAACCGGCTGAAGTTTGATAAGGGGCTTCACTCTGGCCCGGTCAAGTACATACCCCACTTGACCGGGCCAGCTCATTTAACGAAAGAGTCTTCCCATGATCGACAGCCTCAAATCGCTACTGCACATCGACGGATGGCAACCCATTGAAACAGCACCTAAAGACGGCACTCCTGTGCTGCTCTTGGAAGGCGACATTATCGGCCTCTTTTATTTTGGGACGGAGCCCGACTTTGTGAATTTTCGCGGGAAACCCATGAAGCCGAATTGGATCGGAACAATCATCGTCAGTGATCTGGTGCGCAACGAGAGCGGCTGCAAGATGCTCAAGGTGTACGGCTCCGATGCAACGCATTGGATGCCGCTGCCCCCTGTTCCGGGAGCGGACCAGCCCTGACGGGCCGGGCTGATCCCTAGTTATTTTTTGCCGTCTGTTGAAATTTGGTTTGATGTGCAATCTCTACTCCCACACTTCGGCGCGGCAAGCCGTATTGGATTTCACCCGAGCGATGAAAGTTGCCGACGCTATCGGCAACCTAGCACCGCAGCCGGGTATCTATCCGGACTATTCCGCTCCCATCGTCCGTAATATAGGTGACGACCGGGAATTGATCTTGGCACGTTGGGGGATGCCTTCACCGGCATTTGCACTGAAAGGCAGGTCGGCCGACAAGGGCGTGACAAACGTTCGCAACACCAACAGCCCGCACTGGCGCCGCTGGCTCAGCATCGACCACCGTTGTGTTGTCCCGTTCAATTCCTTTTCCGAGTTCGATTTAAGGGCACGCGAACCCGTCTGGTTTTCCTTCAACCAAAACCGGCCTCTTGCGGTGTTTGCCGGTATCTGGACGAACTGGACCAGCGTACGAAATGTGAAGGAAGGTGAGGTGACTGCCGATCTGTTCGGGTTCTTGACCTGCGAGCCAAATCGGGAAGTTGGCGCGATCCACCCGAAGGCGATGCCCGTCATCCTAACTGAACAGGATGAAATCGAAACGTGGCTGTCTGCGCCCTGGGACGAGGCGAAGGCCCTGCAACGTCCGCTAGCAGATGGCGCGCTCGAAATAGTTGCGCGTGGGCCGCGGCAGGATGGTCCTGCCGCTGAAGCGGTCCAGCCCTGACGGGCCGGGCTGACCCTTGAGCGGGGCTCCGCCCCAACCAGGTCAAGGATGAACCGCTGCGCGGCCTCCAGCGGGGTGTCCCCACGCTCCGCGGCTCTCGCCTTGTGCGCGCAGGCGATACCCCTCCC